>Ga0310697_10004784_pt1 | contig 13282 bp, 11 predicted proteins | sample 172DNAGHGlowgp2_FD_203883 | JGI IMG/M metagenome (GOLD analysis project Ga0310697, IMG submission 203883) | Sheep rumen microbial communities from Palmerston North, Manawatu-Wanganui, New Zealand - 1728 DNA GHGlow gp2 (v2) (version 2) | ecosystem: Host-associated > Mammals > Digestive system >...
GAAATGATTATCAATCTGATAAAGGAAAACACAAAAGATATTCGCTATCGGCTCGGCCAGCAGGTGCGCAACCAGTTGCGCGTGGTGCCGACATTGGAGTTCTTCCTTGATGACACCCTGGACTATCTGGAGCATATCGATGAACTGCTGAAAAAATAGTGGCTCAGAAGGCGCATAAGACGGCTCTCTTCCTGGCGTGGCGTTACCTTTTCTCCAAAAAGGAACACAACATCATCAACGTCATCTCCGGGATTTCCATGGTCGGCATCATGGTGAGCACGGCCGCGCTCGTGGTGGTGCTTTCGGTGTTCAACGGCATGTCCGACATCATCGGCGGCTGGTTCAACGCCTTGCATGCCGACTTCGAGATCACACTGCGCGAAGGCAAATCGTTCCCGGTGGACAGTTTTCCGGTTGCTGAAATATCGGAACTGTCTGATGTCAAGTGTGTTAATGAGATTGTCTGCGACATGTCGTTGGCCAACTACGATGACCGGCAGGAGCTGATTTACCTGAAGGGTGTCCCCGACAGCTATTTCCGCGATTACCATTTTGAGGACATGCTGATAGACGGCGACACGGCGCTACGGAAGATACAGCAGCCCTGCGCAATTCTCGGTACGGGTTCCGCCGGAAAGCTGGAAATCAATTTGTTGAGCTACAAATTGATCAAATTGTATTATCCGAAACGCACGAAAAAAAGCTTCGCCAATGCGGCAGATGCGTTCAACACCCGCTACATTCTTCCCAACGGTGTGCTTTGCACGAACACCAACTACGACGAGAACTACATTTTCTGCCCGATTGATTTTGTGCGCGACCTGATGAACTACGACGGGGAGGTTACGTCGATGGAAATCCAGCTGCGCGAGGGCGCGAATGCGGACAAATGTCGCTCACAGATTGAAAAGATCATTGGCGAGAAATACCGGGTCAAGGACAAGTATGAACAGGAGGACTCGCTGTATAAGACGATGAAATCGGAGAAGTTTGTCATCTACCTGATTCTCGCTTTCATCCTGATTCTCGCCGCCTTCAACATCGTGGGCGCTTTGGGCATGTTGATCTTGGAAAAGAAGACGGATACAGCTGTGTTGTTCAGCATGGGGGCTTCTAAATCGCTGATACAGCGAGTTTTTGTGTATGAGGGGCTGTTGGTGTCTGCTTTGGGTGGCCTGGCCGGCACCGTGCTGGGTGCTTTCATCTGTCTTCTGCAGCAGACCTTCCATATCGTGAAGCTGGGCGGCGGCGGCGTACATTACGTCATTCCATACTACCCCGTTCAAATCCGTCTGACAGATCTTTTGCTTGTGCTTCTTACAATATTTATAATCAGTGCTTTAACGTCTTTTATACCTGCGTATAACCTCAGAAAATCCAATTTGTATCGAAATACCGCGCTATGAAAAAATATCTCTTGTTGTCGCTCTTTTTTTGGTCTGCATCCGGGCTTCTGGCGCAAACGGCTATCGGCAGCTTCCGTGCGCATGTCTCGTTAAAAGGCTTCGTCTCCGTGGCACACGACACCCGCACGGTTTATGCCGCTTCGGACAACGGGCTGATGCTGTTGGACAAAAGCTCCGCCTTTGAAGAGTCTCCGTCGTTGTCGTCCTGGTCGAAGGTGGATGGCCTATCGGACATCGACATCGTGAAGATTTTTATGGATGAAACATATAACACGCTGATAGTCTGCTATAAAAATGGTAATATAGATTTGGTGCGCGACGACCGGCTGCTGAATTTTCCCGATGTGAAAGACAAGGCGCTGACCGGCTCGAAGCAAGTGGCCAACTGCCGTGCCTTCGACGGGAAGGTCTTTCTGGTCTATCCTTTCGGCATTGTGATTCTCGACCTGGAAAACACGGTGATTGCCGACACATGGTTCACCAAGCGAGCCGGCGAGCCGTTGACTCCGACGGACATCGCGCTGGTTGACGGGCGGTTCTATGTCTCCACCACTGCAGGTGTGTTCAGCATTGAGAAATCGTCGCCCGTGATCAACGACTTCATGCAGTGGCGGCAGGAGAACGACTGGCATGTTTCCGCGTTGGCCGGTGTGCCCGGTATGGTATATGCGGTAAAGAAGCCGGCGGCGCAGACAACGGGCGGCAGGGACACGCTGTGTGTGGGTGCAGATGGCGTATGGAACAAGACGGAAAAATCGTATCTTGCTGTTCAACAGCTGAATAGCAAGCATGACACTTTGATGGTTTGCGACTGGGACGGGGTGGAGCTGATGAATGCGGACATGGAGCACCTCTATTCTGCCTATTGGTATGAAAACGGGGTGGGGCCTGATGCTCGTGAGGCTGTGCTGGACCGGGACAACATCTGGGTGGCGGACCATGTGTATGGGCTGGTGCTAAACAATATGACGTACTTTTCGCATCGTTTCTTCCAGGCTTCCGGTCCCTATTTTGACTATGTGGAGGGGCTGACCTCCTGCAATGGGGTTGTAGCGGCGGTGCACGGGTCGCGGAAGGCCTCATCGGCGTATGCGCCCGCTTTCCGGTATCCGGTGCTCAGCTGGTTTGAGAATCAGGAGTGGCACTACAACGACATGGATTTCCTGGCATTCGACACCAGTGGTTTGACATACGACCTTAACAATGTGGCCGTCAATCCGTCCGACGAAACGGAATGGGCGGTGGCCTCCTGGGGCAACGGGGTCTTCAAGTGCAAGAACCATCGTCCTGTGGCGCAATACAGCTCCGACAATTCCATCTTGTGTGCCTCCGTGGGCGACAGAGTCCAGGTGTCAGGGTTGCAGTTCGATAAGAAAGGAAATCTCTGGATGACGAACAGCGGCTGCCAGGGAATGCTTAAAATGCTGGAACCCAATGGAGAGTGGCATTCATACAACATCGAAACGGGGAATGTCAGCACTGCCTACGAAGCAGTGACGGCAGAGCACCTTCTCATCGACTCGCGCGGCTACAAATGGGTGAACTTCCCTCGTGCGGGTGTCCGTTATCCTCTCGTCGCCTTCTATGACAACGGTACCTACGACAATCGTGGCGATGACCGGCTCGCCCGCATCGACATGAACGCCGCCGCCGAGGTGAGTTCCTCTACGGTCTATTGCATGGCGGAGGACTTGGATGGCGAAATTTGGATCGGCACCGACAAGGGGGTGAAGGTGATTTACTACCCCAGCAAAGTGTTCGACGGCAATGTGTTTCCAAGGAATGTCCTGTTGGAACAAGATGGATATGTGTCGGTTCTTTTTGAATTTGAAGAAGTTACAGCTATCGCGGTAGATGGAGCCAACCGGAAATGGATTGGCACCAACAAGGCCGGTGTCTTCTTGATGAGTGAAAACGGACAGGAACAACTTCTGCATTTCACCGCCGAAGACCACCCGCTCTTCTCCAACCAAATTGTGGACATCAACGTGAACCAGCTTACGGGAGAGGTCTTTTTCGCCACAGCCAAGGGCTTGGTCAGTTACAAAGGCACGGCCACAAAAGGTTTCACGAGCTATGAAGACTTGCCGGTCTATCCGAATCCCGTGCCGCATGGTTATACGGGTGCAGTGGCTGTCAATGGCTTGAAAACCAATTCATTATGTAAGATTACGGATAGCGCTGGAAATCTGGTTTGGCAAGGTTACAGCGATGGCGGACAGCTGGTTTGGTATTGCAAAGATTTCCATGGCAACCGACCTGCTTCGGGAGTCTATTATGTGATGGCCTCCGATGAAGAGGGGAAAGAAAAAATTGTAACAAAATTCGTGTTTGTCAATTAGTTGCTGAAAGATGGTTGTCTCAACGCCTGGTATCGTGATGCGCGCCACAAAGTATGGCGACACTTCTTTGGTGGTGAAAATTTTCACTCAACGGCAAGGAAACCAGTCGTTTATCGTTAAAAATGCCTTTCGGAAGAACAATCGTTTCGCGGCTTCGTATTTCTCGCCTTTGGCCATGTTGGACATTTCCTACGAAGACCAAGGCAAGAGTTCGCTGAAGTATTTGAAAGACTTGTCGCCGCACCGCACCGCCACGGATTTGTTCTTTGATCCGGCTAAAAGTTCTATCTTGTTGTTTTATAATGAGATACTGTATAAGCTGCTGATGGATTCCGGGGAGGATGAGGTGTTGTTCGATTTTTTGGAGGAAGAAATCGGCAAAGTGCACAATGCTTCCGGGAATCTGGCGGAACTCCCGCTGCGCTTCCTGCTACGGCTCAGCATGGTCATGGGCTACTATCCCGAGGACAACTACTCTCCGGAGGCCCCCTGCTTCTCGTTAGCAGACTGCCGCTTCCAGCCTTTTTTTGTTGACGACCCCAATTTCTTGTCCGCTCAGCAAAGCGAGTATCTGCACCTTTTGCTGAATACGGAAGAACCTGTCAAGGTCACGCGCGGCGTGCGCAACGCCCTGCTGAAAAGCCTGGTCGCCTATTTCCAGGTGCATAACGACCAGATCCGGAAAATCGACTCCTTGGAGATTTTATCGACAGTGCTGCACTGACAGCTTCTGCTAAGGAAACCTGTTTCCCGCATATACTTCAAGACATTGGCTTTTTCTTTTTTTTTGATTTCCGTCATGGCGCGATGGCAGATATTTGCTATCTTTGCGCCTTAAAAATGTAATTCCAAATTATGAAAAGAGCGATTATCAGTGTAAGCAATAAGGAAGGCGTAGTGCCTTTTGCTCAGGAACTTGTGAAGTTAGGTTACGAGATCATCTCCACGGGCGGCACCCGAAAGGCCTTGGATGCAGCCGGTGTTCCTACCATCGGGATCAGCGATGTGACCGGCTTCCCCGAAATCATGGACGGCCGCGTGAAAACCCTGCATCCCAAGGTGCACGGCGGACTGCTGTCAGTACGCACCAACCCTGAACATGTCAAGGAGATGGAGGTAAACGGTATTGCCCCGATTGACATGGTGGTGGTAAACCTCTACCCCTTTAAACAGACTATCGAGAAGGAGGGAACCACATTCGAGGATGCCATCGAGAACATCGACATCGGCGGGCCTTCCATGCTTCGCAGTGCGGCCAAAAACCACGCTTTTGTGACCGTGGTGGTCGATAACGCCGATTACGGGACGGTGTTGGAGGAGTTGCGCACCCACGGCGACACTACATTGGAGACTCGTCGCCGCCTGGCCGCCAAGGTGTTCCGCCACACTGCCGCCTACGACACCTACATCGCAACTTACCTTACCGACAAAGTGGGAGAGAAAGAGCCTGAAAACCTGACTCTTACGTTCTCCAAGAAGCAGTCGTTGCGCTATGGGGAGAACCCGCACCAAGAGGCCGCCTTCTATGCAGGCAAAAAGCAAGGCTATTCGATGGCATGGGCGGAGCAGCTTCATGGTAAAGAACTGTCTTACAATAATATACAGGATGCAGACGCGGCATTGCAGATTTTGCGCGAGTTTGACCGTCCGACGATGGTGGCGGTGAAGCACAAGAACCCGTGCGGCGTGGGCATCGGAGAAACCGCTTTGGAGGCTTGGACCCGTGCCTATGAGGCCGACAGCGTCTCCATCTTCGGTGGCATCGTGGCCTCCAACCGCGAAATCGACCTGCCCACCGCCGAGGCGATGAAGCCCGTCTTCCTGGAAATCATCCTCGCCCCTTCGTTCACACAGGAGGCTTTCGACCATCTCGCCACCAAGAAGAACATCCGCTTGATGACCTTCAGCACCGACAAAACCAATGCCGACGAACGCATGTTCGTGAGTGTGGCGGGCGGTATGCTGTGCCAGTCCATCGACCGCAAGCGCTTCGAGGACTATGCGTTGAATGTGGTGACCGAGAAGGCCCCGACGGCAGAGGAGATGGAGAACCTGAAACTCGCGATGACCATTTGCAAGCATGTGCGCTCCAACGCCATCACGGTGGCCTGCGACGGCCGCATTGCCGGTGTCGGTGCCGGACAAATGAACCGTGTGGGCGCCGCCCATATCGCTCTCGAAGAGGCTAAGGAGAAGGGACTGACGGGCAACCTCTGTCTCGCCAGCGATGCCTTCTTCCCCTTCGACGACGTGGTGAAAATGGCCAAGGAGTATGGTGTCACCGCCATTATCCAACCCGGAGGCAGCGTCCGCGACGAGGATTCCGTCAAGGCCTGCAACGAAGCCGGCATCGCGATGGTGTTCACCGGGGTGCGGCATTTTAGGCACTGACGGTTGGCTGTTGGCTGTTAGCTGTTAGCTGTTAGCTGTTAGCTGTTGGCTGTTAGCTGTTGGCTGTTGGCTGTTGGCTGTTAGCCGTTGGCTGTTAGCTGTTGGCGTTTGATTACGCTGATGAATTCGTTGATTTGTCTTTCGATGAGATGTAATTTTTTTAATAATGTTTCGAGGGTTTGGTGACTTATGTATTCCAAATTAAAAGCTATCTGTAATTGTGTTTCGACTTCAAAGGCTGATCCGAGACTGATGCTTAAGAAACGAATGAAATCCTTTTCAGACTCCCGTGATGATCCTTCTGCAATGTTTGACGCAATAGACACCGAAGCTCTTCTCAATTGATTACTTAAACTATACTGCTCGTACGAAGGAAAATCGAGAGAGATTTTGTAAATTTCAGTGATCAATGATACCGATTCATTCCAAATCCTGTAATTTCTGAAGTTTCTCATTTTTAAGAATTAATAGTTAAATTCACACAATGTAAAAATTAATATTTTTGCAAAAATACAAAATTTCTAATATAGCTATACCAAAACATTCGTATTGTCAATAAAAAGCCAAAAGCCAAAAGCCAAAAGCTAAAAGCCAAAAGCTAAAAGCCAAAAGCCAAAAGCCAAAAGCTAAAAGCCAAAAGCCAAAAACCAACAATCATGCAGTCAACGATAAACCCCAACATCGAACCATCCTGGAAAACAGTCCTGTGGGACCAGTTCCAAGCGCCTTATTTTGCCGAACTGAAGGCCTTTTTGCAAGAAGAGAAGCGGCACTATGTGGTGTTCCCGCCCGGACCGAAGATTTTCAACGCTTTCGACTCGACGCCTTTCGACAAGGTGAAGGTGGTCATCATCGGCCAGGACCCGTACCATGGCGAGGGCCAGGCCCACGGACTCTGTTTCTCGGTGCAGGATGGGGTGCCCATTCCGAAATCGTTGCAGAACATCTTCAGGGAGTTGGCGACGGACGTGGGCTTTGTGCCGCCGAGAAGCGGCAATCTGCAGGCCTGGGCTAACCAGGGGGTGCTGCTGCTCAACGCGACGCTCACGGTGCGGGCGCATCAGGCGGGGTCGCACCAGCGGCACGGCTGGGAAACTTTCACCGACTGCGCCATCCAGCGGCTCTCCGAACGGCGCGAAGGGCTTGTTTTTCTGCTATGGGGAAACTATGCTATTGAGAAACAGCGACTTATCGATACCTCCAAACATTACGTCCTTACGGCGCCGCATCCGTCGCCGCTGTCTGCCTCGCGCGGCTTCTTCGGCTGCCGCCATTTTTCAAAAACGAACGAAATCTTGGTTTCGATGGGGAAAACGCCCATCAATTGGCAGTTGTAGTCCTGCCTTTTCCCCTACGCGCCGGGTGTCTCTTCCGGGCTGCGGAACAGCAACAGCGGCACGAAGATGGTGAACAGCATGCGGCCGGTCTGCGCGTTGAGCGTGTCCTCCACCAGCATGGAGAGGAATAGCAATGCGATGAGGGCGAAATAGACGAAAGTCACCCGGTTGCGCATTCCGAAGAAGGGGTAGGCTAACAGGAAGACGAAACAGACCACGGGGATGATGCCGGCGGCGAGCCAGTAGGTGAGAAACTGGTTGTGGCTGCCGCGACCGTGCTTCTTGTCGGCGATGGGGGAGTGCTGGAGCGCTAACTGCCGGTCCAAGGTCGCCCGCTCCTGCCCGACACCGACGCCGAACAGCCAATTTTCGCGGATGAGGCTCCATGTTGCCCTCCAAAGTTCCACGCGCTCCAACAGCGACGACTCGTTGATGATGCCGTAGTGCCGGTAGAGCGAAAATCCGAAGTAAGTTTCGTACAGCGTGCGGCGCAGACTGGTGTTGTGCGTGTAATAAACGTTGGCCTGCCGCCGCTCGATGTTGCGGATGTCCTCGTCGCTGAGGGCCATCACGGCGGCCGAGTCCTTGCGCATTCCGAGCGAGTTGAGGTAACGCACCAGGGTGGCGGCCGTCAGTTCGTCGTAAGCTGTGCCGGAGCGTCGAGCCCAGGCGCCCGGAAGCTCCTCTTCACAGACGTAGTAGCCGATATGGTAGCCGTTCTCCACGATGGAATTCTCGTCAAACGTGTAAGGATTCCCCGAGGCGGTCAGCGCGGTCGTGTCGGGCGCGGTGTCTTTCACGTGGCCATAATCGTATGTGACATAGAATACATATACTATGCTTGAAGTCAGCAATATCAGCGTGACACCGCCCAAAGCCCATTTGAACCTGCCACTTTTCTGGATGAGGATGAGATGGACAAGGTAGCAGAGCGCAAGTACCATCAAGATGATAATGCCAGAAAGTGTTTGTGCATAAAGCAAATAGGGGATTAATAATATGGTGATAATCAGATAGATGTACTTCAGCCATCCAGTTCTTTCCTGATGGTGGAAGGCATAGTGCAGGCAGAAGACCACGGACATGACCACGCAGAGGCTGAAGCGGATATGGTCGATGAAGCGCGACATCTGGCGGAGGTCGTCTATCGGATGGGTTTGTGCGTAGCCGAAGTTCCAGCAGCAGCCGAAAAGGGTGGCGAGAATGAATGCGCTGAAGATAACTTGCAACTCTTTTTGGCTGAATGGCTTGGAGGATATGACGATGATAGGGGAGAGCAGAAAGGGAAGCATGGAGAGCATCTCCTTGCCTGCGGCAGCCCAGTCGGTAACGTGGATGAGCCCGATGGCGTAAATGATGTAAAAAGCTGAGAACCAGAGTCCCTGTCGGTTTTCGCGGGTGCGCTTCCATTTTTCTGGCCAGTTCCATTCGGCGATCCAGTTGAGCAGCAGGAGAAAGGTAGCCAGCCCCATGACAAAGTGCGACAAAGGCATGGCTGCGGCCAGCGTGACGGTGCCGAGCAGGTAGAACAGGTGGTGGAAATCCGCGCGACGCATCGTCTATTTTCTCGGCGAGAGGATCGATTGGTAGCGGGCGGAGTCAAGCAGCACGCTCTTGGCCGTTTCGATGTAATTGTCGTGGTGCAAGCTGTTGATGAGCTTGCCGGTGCTGTAGTAGTAGCGCGACACGATTTCCTGGGTCAGGGCGCGCTCGATTTCGGCCTTATGGTTGGTCAGGTCTTGTGTCTTGAGGCTCTCCACCTGGCTTTTCAGCTGATTGTAGGCGGCCTGGATGCTGGCGAAGGCGTGGTCGTCTTCGGCGGCTGTCTTCAGCTCCTCCAACTTCTCCTCTATGGAAGTGGTGCAGGTGTATTTCTTGGCTTTAAGGAACTGCAGGAACTCGTTGTAGATGGCGTCATCGACCACGAATTTCTCGGCTTCGGCGATGCTCTCGTGCTTGGCGCGGTAGTCGTTGGCAAACTCGAAGACGGCCTGCTCCTCGATGAGGGCGGAGAGGATGTCGGGGACCCGTTCCTCGGGTACGGCCACGTCGGGCTCCACACCACCCTTGTCATAGACGGTGCGGCCGTTCTTGGTCTTGTATGCCACGGCCAAGGAGTCGGGGATCTTGTAGCCGCCCTTGGTGGTGTCGCGGTCGAAGTATTCGATGTTTTGCACGCAGCGGCCGCTGGGAATGTAGTATTTCGACACGGTGACCTTCATGCTGGTGTTGTAGTCCATGGAATAGACCTTTTGGACCAGTCCCTTGCCGAAGGACTTCTGTCCGACGATGACGGCGCGGTCGAGGTCTTGCAGGGTGCCGGAGACGATTTCGGAGGCGGAGGCGCTGTGCTCGTTCACCAGCACCACGATGGGGATGTTGGCGTCGGCGGCTTCGTTGCGGGTCTTGTAGATGTTGTTCATCTCAGCGATTTTGCCCTTCGTTTCCACCACGGCGATGTCCTTGCCCACGAAGATGTCGATGATGTTGACGGCCTCTCCGAGCAGGCCGCCGCCGTTGTCGCGCAGGTCGATGATGAGGTATTCCATGCCTTCGTCCTTGAGTTTGGTGAAGGCGTCATAGACCTCCTTGCCGGCGTTTTCGAGGAACTGGTTGAGCTTGATGTAGCCCACTTTGTCGCCGAGGATGCCGGAGTAGGGGATGTTGGGTTGTTTCACCTTTTCGCGTTTTACCTTGAAACTCAGGTTTTTGCTGTCGGATGGACGGAACACGTCCACCGAATAGGTGCTACCGGGCTGTCCGCGCATGGCGAGGATGAGGGCCTCGATGTCGCGGTTCTCCGACGACTGTCCATTGATTTTGAGGATACGGTCGCCCACGCGCAGGCCGGCCTTCGCCGAGGGGCCTTCGCCGAGCATGTCAGCGATGACGGGCTTCTTGTCAATCATCTTCAGGGTGACGTCCACGTCGCCCGACTCGCCGGCGTTCATCATGCGGTAGGTCTCAATCTCCCCTTCGTTGTAATAGACGGTGTAGGGGTCGAGGCTCTTGAGCATGGCCCGGATGGCCGTTTGGGTGAGTTCGCCGGGGGAAATCTCGTCGGCGTATTTGTTGTTCAGCTCGTTGAGCACGCTGATGAAAATGTCCACGTTTTTGACGATTTCGAAGTCGTTTTGCGCGGACACGCGGGTGAAAATCCCGGTAATTGCAATGAAAATGGCGGTTATTATGTTTTTTCTCATATTTATTTTAGTAAGTTTAGTGAGATTAGATAAGTTTAGTGAGTTTAGTGAGTTTAGTAAGTTTAGTAAGTTTAGTAAGTTTAAGTTATAGTCACTAGTCTAAGTTATAGTCACTATCTGCGTTGCCTTCCGATTTTTTTGCCGAAGTTGAAGGAGAGGTAGCCGGTGAGGTAGAATTTCCTGGCGGGGTTGAAGGCCATCTGTTGGATGAAGGGGAAGACCATCTGGACCTGCACGCCGACCTCAAGGGCGCGGAGTTTGTAGTCGCTCTTGGCGAAGTCGAAGGTGAGACCGGTCTTGGCGTAGAAACCTGGCCGGGCGATGGTTTTCATGATGCCGGTGAACATGCGGGCGCCGCCGAGGATGTTGTTGAGATTGTGCTTCTCGGGGTCGTAGCGCACGATTTCGGAGAATCCGGTGTTGTAGTTGAGCACCTCCACGTAGTTGGGGATGCCGATGCCGAGGGCGGGGCCCGCTGACAGGGTGTAGCGGATCTGCACGCCGCCCCAATAGGGCTTCAAGTGCAGGGTGCGCTGGTAGCCGTAGCCGCCCTGCACGAAGAACAGGTAGTAGAGCTGCCCGTAGCGGACCGGGCGCACGTTCTCGTAGAAGGCGTTGATGGAGCGGATGGACTTGGGGTGCCGGTTGGTCATGAACTGCACCTCCCAAAAGTGCTTGTTGTAGAGGTCGGGGGTGCGGCCGTGCTGGAACCCGACGCCGAGGCCGGCGGTGTGCGCGAAAATCTGGAAGTTCCACTCCTTGTCGGTCACGTCGTGGTAGTACTCCCCGACGTTCTGGGCGAACGACAACAAAGAAGCCGCTGCCAACAGCAGGGTCAGCAGCGCTTTCCTTTCGGGGCGTTCTCTCATGTCTGTCTTCCGCATGGGAAGCGGATGCTTAGTTCGCGTTGTCGGGGTTCTCGGCCGGCATGTTGTACGCATAGTGGCCGTAGGCGGCGCAGCGGTGCTGGGTGTCGCACGCTGAGAAAACCAGTACGGAGCCTAAAAACAGAATTCCTAAAACAATAATCTTTTTCATTTTTCCGAATTTTTGAATCAAACGGCAAAAATACGATTTTATTGGATTGCCGCCCATTTTTTGTATTTTTGCCGTTGAAAATTCCAAGCGGGTCTTCACGATTGAAGATGCGCATTTTATTTTGCAGAGAACCGATTAACTGTTGATAATGCTATGAAATTCAAGAAATTAGAAATCCATAATATCAATTCCATCGCGGATGCGGCCATCGATTTTGAACGTCTGATGCCGGAAGGCCAGCATATTTTCATGATTTGGGGTCCCTCAGGAGCGGGCAAGAGCACCATCCTTGATGCCATCTGCATGACGCTTTTTTGCAAGACCCCTCGCCTGCAGAGCATCGCCGAAAAGAAGGAGAACCAATATGCCGACCCGGAGTTCCAATTCAGCGACAAGTCGAAGGGCATAGCCATCAACGACCTGCGGCAATATCTGAAACGGGGCACGAAAGAGGGCTGGTGTAGTCTCCAATTTGTTGGTAATGATAGCGTTGCATATACCGCTAAGACGGCGTTTTCCATCAATCGAAACGGAAATCTCAACAGCAAGGAGTGGTCGCTGACTTCCGAGAACGGCGTCTGGACGAAGGATCGTGACATCGAGTCCCAGATTGTGGCGGTCACCGGGCTGAACTACGACCAGTTCTGTCGCACCACCATGCTCGCGCAGGGCGAGTTCACCAAGTTCATGAAGAGCGACCAAAATGCCAAGGCGGAAATTCTGGAAAAACTGACCGACACGAGCATCTTTTCAGAAATCGGGAAGCGTATTTATGAAAAGTTCAAGGAACAGGAGAAGTCGTATGAGCAGATAGAGCGCGAAAACGAGAACGTTGCACGATTGAGCGCCGAGCAAATTGCTGATTACCAGCTTGATATAAGTAAAACCGTTGCGGAAGCCAACCTTATTGAGGAAGAGTTGAAAGAACTGAACGCGAAATCTTCATGGATAAAGCAATTGTTTCAATATCAGGAAGATGTGGCTAAATCGGAGAAAAACTGGAAGGCAGCGGAAGAAACGCTCCGCTCGGACAAAAACCGGCAGCTGCAGCAAAATATCTTACAATGGGAACAGACTGAAAATGAACGCAAGAGCTACCTCGAACGTCAAGAACTTCTGCGGTCCCGGCAGTCGTTGCGGAATGACGAGGCGGTGTACCAAAGGCAATATCTGGAAGTCACGGCTGGCGTTTTGGATGTGCGGGAAAAGTTAGTGAAAGTCGCTGCCGACATGGAAAAGATAGACGATGCGTTGCGGAAGCAATCCTACAAGGAAGAGACTTTTTTGCAGGCACCTGTTTTGGTGGAGAAGTTGCGCCAGTTAGCACGATCACGGGAGGAACAAGGGAGAAAGTCAGTCCGCATCGCGCAAAACAACGCGAAAGTTGTGGAAATCGAGAAAAATATCGAATTGTCCAAGTCGAAAATCGACAAGTTCACCGGAGAGATAACCCAGAACCAGCAGGTTTTGGATGAATTGAACGAACAGGCAAAACAGTATGACTTTCAGAAACTTGTTGAAGAACAAACGTTGCAGAATGACCGTGCCCGTGATTTGGAAAATGT
>Ga0310697_10004785_pt1 | contig 13281 bp, 10 predicted proteins | sample 172DNAGHGlowgp2_FD_203883 | JGI IMG/M metagenome (GOLD analysis project Ga0310697, IMG submission 203883) | Sheep rumen microbial communities from Palmerston North, Manawatu-Wanganui, New Zealand - 1728 DNA GHGlow gp2 (v2) (version 2) | ecosystem: Host-associated > Mammals > Digestive system >...
TCGGTGGAGTTGATGGGTTTAGTCTCACAGCCCAAGAGCGTCAAGCTGGACGGCATTGGCACCATCTGCCATGAGTTCAGCCACGTGCTGGGACTGCCCGACTTCTACGACAGCGACTACGCAGAGAGTGGGGGAGAGAGCGTCACGCCCGGCGTCTGGTCGGTGATGGATGCAGGCTGTTATATGAACGATGCCCGCACCCCCGTGGGCTATTCGCTGTACGAACGCTATTCGGTGCGCTTCTGCGACGCTCCGGAGGTGATTAACGGCGAGGGCAGCTACACGCTGGACCCGCTGCACAGCAGCTTCAAGGGCTATCGCATCAACACGCCTGTGACCAACGAATACTTCCTGTTGGAGAACCGCCAGAAGAATGCCTTCAAGTGGGATGCCTATCTGCCCGCCAGTGGTATGCTGGTGCACCGTGTGGACAGGACGAAAAACGGCGTATGGACCAGTAATAAGGTGAACGCCAATCCGGAGCACAACTACTACGAGGTGGTGTGGGCCAACGGCAAGGATAATGCCCACTCGACGGGCGACGTGTTCCCCGGTTCCCAGGGTGTGCGTACGCTGAACAACGCCACGTCGCCTGCCAACCTGAAGAGTTGGGCCGGCAAGGACACGGAGTGGGGACTGAAGAACATCTACATGCTGGCAGGACAGGTGACCTTCGACGTGGAGAATACGTACATCCTGAGGGAACTGGCACTGCCCGAAGCGGACACCGTCGGCGTGGGGCTGAGGAGTCAGCTGAAGGCTGTCATCACCCCCGAGTATGCGCACTATGAGCTGACGTGGGCGTCGAGCAACGACGAGGTGGCTACCATCGACGAGCAAGGCCGTGTGACGGGTGTCAAGGCCGGCACGTGTACCATCAGCGTCACCAGCGACAACGGCCTGCTGGCCACGTGTAAGCTGACGGTGCAGGAGGTGGAAATTGCGGGCGTCGACGAATTCCTGCAGAAGGAAGTCGACGCAGAGGTGGCATTGAAGCTGGACGGTGCCCAGGTGGTGTATGCCGTCAGCACCAGCGACGAGGCTTACGTGCGTGACGCCAAAGGCAGCATCATGCTGAAGAATACCGGTCTGGAGCTGAAGACCAACGACGTGCTGGACGGCTTCATCTATGCCAAGGTGGGCCAGGAGAACAAGATGATGCAGGCTTTGGGCATTGCCGGCAAGACCGACGACGCCGGACTGGAGCGTACTGAGGGCGAAGCTGCCGAGCCCCGTGAGGTGACGCTGGAGAACCTGACGGAGAAGGACTACAGCGACCTGGTGTTGGTGAAGGCCGTGAAGTTTGTGAAGGAAACCAACGTCTGGGCAGTCAGTGGCGACAAGCGAGCCCGTGTGTATAACAAGTTCCGCAACAAGGGCATCAAGGTGCCCACGAATTATGACGGCCACTATTTCGACGTGACGGCTATCTATGGTACCGGCGTGGTGGACGGTGAAGTGGTGGACGAGCTGTATATGACGGCGTCGCCCGTCGAGGTGGATGCCCCCACGGGAATCCGTACGGTGACCTTCGACGACGGTGCGGAGGGACCGCTGTACAACCTGCATGGACAGCGCGTCGACAGCAGCCACCGCGGACTGGTGATCAGCAAGGGCCGCGTGGTGCTGAATAAGTGAAAAAAGAATTTACGTTAACGATTTAGTAAGAAAAAGTGGCGAAATGTGTAGCGTTTCGCCATTTTTTTATTAACTTTGCACCGACAAAGCTGTCAAAGACGCTAAAACAAACAAAAAAAATACGATAATAGAACAATGGAACAAGTATTTAGTTACATTATCAGTCTGGGTGCTTCGGTGATGATGCCTATCCTGTTTACCATCATCGGACTGTGCATCGGACTGAAATTCGGACGCTCGCTGAAGAGTGGCCTCTACGTGGGTGTCGGTTTTGTGGGACTGGGCATTGTGACCGCCCTGCTGACCACGAACTTCGGTGGCCCGCTGAGCGAGATTTCCCAGCTTTACGACCTGCAGCTGAAGGTGTTCGACATGGGTTGGCCCGCAGCTGCCGCTGTGGCTTATAACACCGCTGTGGGCGCACTGATTATCCCCATCTGTCTGGGTGTCAACTTCCTGTTGGTCATTACCAAGTGCACGCGTACGGTGAACATCGACCTGTGGAACTACTGGCACTTTGCCTTCATCGGGGCGGTGGCCTATTTCGTGATGGACCAGAGCCTGGTGTGGGGCTATTTCGCTGCTATCGTGTGCTACATCATCACGCTGGTGATGGCCGACCTGACGGCAGACAAGTTCCAGGAGTACTATCCTGAGTGGCAGGGCATCTCGATTCCCCAGCCGTTCTGTCAGAGCTTTGTGCCCTTTGCCCTGATCATCGGCAAGGCGCTCGACATGATTCCCGGTTTCGAGAAGCTGAACATCGACGCCGAGGGTATGAAGAAGAAGTTCGGCGTGATGGGTGAACCGCTCATTCTGGGTGTCATCGTGGGTGCGCTGATTGGTGTGCTGGCCCAGCTGGACATCAAGAAAATCCTGTTCCTGGGTGTGACGATGGGTGCCGTGATGGAGCTCATCCCCCGTATTACCTCTTTATTTATAGAGGGACTGAAACCCATTGCCGAGAAGACGCAGGAGGTGGTGAAGAAGAAGTTCAACGGCAAGAAGGTGTACATCGGTATGTCGCCAGCCGTCGTCATTGGTCACCCCACGACACTCGTCGTATCGCTGCTGCTGATTCCCGTTGCACTGGGTCTGGCCGTTGTGCTGCCCGGCAACCAGTTCCTGCCGCTGGCCTCGCTGGCAGGCATGTTCTACCTGTTCCCCATGGTATTGCCCTTCACCAAGGGTAATGTGGTGAAGACCTTCATCATCGGACTTGTGGCGCTGGCCATCGGACTGTATTTCGTCACCGATATGGCCCCTGCCTTCACGCAGGCTGCCAAGACCGTGTTCGAGCAGACGGGTGACAAGGCTGCCGACATCCCCGCAGGTTTCGAGGGCGGTGCGCTGGACTTCGCCTCGTCGCTCTTCGGATGGGTCATCTACAAGTGCGTGAACTCGCTGGAGTATGTGGGTGCAGGCATTCTGACCATTATCACCGTGGGTATGGTGGTGTGGAACCGCATGCGCATTGTCAAGGAAGAAAAGTTGAATAAATAAACGAAGATAAAGCAATGAAAAAGACTATGCTAAGTTTCGCCCTGCTGATGATGGGCGCGCTGGGTCTGCAGGCCCAGCAGAAGGTTAGTTTCCAGACGGCTTGTCACCCCGAGGACGTGAAGCACTACGATACGAAGACCCTTCGTGAGCGCTTCGTGATGGAGAAGGTGATGGTGGCCGACGAGATTAATCTGACCTATTCGCACTACGACCGTTTCATCTTTGGTGGCGCCATGCCTGTAACCAAGGACCTGAAGCTGGAGAACTTCCGCGACCTGGGTCTCGACGTCGATCCGGGCATCAAGGACAAGTATTTCCTCTACAACCGCGAGATTGGTATCGTCAACTGTGGCGAGGGCGACGGTTGGGTGATTGTCGACGGTAAGGAGTATGCCTTGTCTCCGAAGGAGGCACTGTACGTCGGTCGTGGCCACATCGGCAAGGACAAGGATGTGAACAAAGAGGTGCTGTTCCGCTCGAAGGATCCGAAGAAGCCTGCCAAGTTCTATCTGAATTCGGCTACTGCCCACCAGCACTATAAGACGCAGTGGGTGACGCTGGACGGTCGCAAGGGTTCGCTGAAGGCTGCCGTATGGGGTCCTGTGGGTTCGCTGGAGGAATGCAACAACCGCACCGTGTACAAGCTCATCGTGAACGACGTGCTGGAGGAAGGTCCCTGCCAGTTACAGCTGGGTCTGACGCAGTTGAATCCTGGTGCTGCGTGGAACACGATGCCTCCTCACACCCATGGTCGCCGCATTGAGGCTTACTACTATTTCAACCTGCCTCAGGAGCAGACCATTGCCCACATCATGGGTGAGCCTCAGGAGAGCCGCGTGGTTTGGCTGCACAACGAGCAGGCCATCATGTCGCCCGAGTGGTCGATGCACGCTGCTGCCGGCACTTACTACTACACCTTCATTTGGGGTATGGCAGGCGAGAACCTGTATTACAACGACAAGGACAACATTCCCGTTATCGATATCAAATAGTCGATATCTCGTAATAACGATATAACGTAATAACGAAATAACTAGAAATATGACTCCAATTCAAACAACCAAAATGTCCAACTTCCGTTGGGTCATCTGTGCGCTGCTGTTCCTGGCAACCACGATTAACTACATGGACCGACAGGTGCTGTCGCTGACATGGAAAGACTTTATCGCTCCTGAGTTCCACTGGACGGATGGCGACTACGGTACGATTACCGGTATGTTCTCGCTGTTCTATGCTATCGCCAACCTGTTCGCAGGTAAGTTCATCGACTGGATGGGTACCAAGAAGGGTTACCTGATTGCCATCTTCGTATGGTCGCTGGGTGCTGTGCTGCACGCTGGTTGCGGCTGGGTGGCTATGACCGTCAAGGGCTACGACAGCATTGAGGCATTGCGTATGGTACAGGCCGGTAGCGACGCTGCTGTGGCTATCGCCAGTATCTCTGTATGGCTGTTCCTCTCGTGCCGTCTGATTCTCGCTGTCGGTGAGGCTGGTAACTTCCCCGCTGCCATCAAGGCTACGGCAGAGTATTTCCCCAAGAAGGACCGTGCGTTCTCGACTTCTATCTTCAACAGCGGTGCGTCGGTCGGTGCGCTGGCTGCTCCTGCTACCATTCCCCTGTTGGCTCGTGCCATGGGTTGGGAGATGGCTTTCATCATCATCGGTGCCCTGGGATTCATCTGGATGGGACTGTGGATGTGGCTCTATGAGAAGCCCCGTCAGAACAAGCGCGTCAATCAGGCCGAGCTGAACTACATCGAGCAGGACAACGACCTGGCTGAGGTGCAGGATCGTGACGCCGTGAAGGAAGAGAAGACCATTCCGTTCCTGAAGTGCTTCACCTACAAGCAGACGTGGTCGTTCCTCGTGGGTAAGTTCATGACGGACGGTGTGTGGTGGTTCTTCCTGTTCTGGGCGCCTGCCTACTTCTCCGACCAGTATGGCTACACATCAGACTCGCCCATGGGTATTGCGCTGATCTTTACGCTCTATGCTATCGTAACCATCCTGTCGATTGGTGGTGGCTATCTGCCTACCTATTTTGTCGACAAGAAGGGTATGAACCCCTATCTGGGCCGCATGCGTGCGATGTTCATCTTCGCCTGCTTCCCTGTATTGGGTCTGTTCGCACAGCCCATGGGAGCCTATAGTGCTTGGTGGCCCGCCATTCTGATTGGTCTGCTCGGTGCAGGACATCAGGCTTGGTCGGCTAACCTGTTCTCGACCATTGGCGACATGTTCCCCAAGTCGACCATCGGTACGATTGTTGGTCTGGGTACGATGGCTGGTGGTATCGGTTCCATGTCCATCAACCTCGGTTCTGGTAAGTTCTTCGATTGGGCTGCTGAGCAGGGTGCCAACTTCTCGTTCTTCGGATTCGACGGCAAGCCCGCAGCCTATATGGTGGTGTTCTGCATCTGTGCAGTAGCCTACCTCATCGGCTGGTGCATCATGAAGGCCCTCGTACCGAAGTACAAGCCCATTGAACTGGAAGACTAATAGCCTCTGACCGTCCAAGGCAGGAAACCTTGGCGCTTGAGGGCATTGACGAGTCCCTCGCTCATAGCTTCATTATCCTTTCGCGTATAGCGGATGTCGGTGAAGATTTGTGCGAGGGTCTCTTTTTCGTTGATACGCAAGAACTCGAGGTTCTCCGGACGGTGTTCCTTGGCCTCATAGTACTTGTCGATATCCATAGCCAGATAGTCGGTGTACACCTCCTGGTGGATGAAACTCTCCAGAGGCAGACGGTCGGAGAGGGGAGGCTCCTCAGCAGGCCAGCCGACAGTGAGCGTAGCAATGGGGAACGTCAGTTTGGGCAATTCCAACAGGTCGATAATCTGCTGGGGCTGGTAGACGGTGGTGCCCAGATAGCAGTAGCCGAGTCCTTCTTCGTCCATGAGGTTGCAGAGCGTCTGCGTATAGAGCAACGCATCGGTAGCGGCATTGATGAACGACAGGAAATTGTCGTAGCCGGGTTCGGCATTGCGGCAACGTGCCCAAGTGCTGGTGCGGTTGAAGTCGGCACAGATGGTCAGCACCACGGGTGCCTCAGTCACCATAGGCTGGTTGAAATGGGCGGGAGCCAGCTTGGCCTTCATCTCTGAAGAGCGTGTGACAACGACGCTGTAGAGCTGCAGATTGCCCATGGTCTGTGTACGACTGGCCTCGGTCATGAGGCGGTTCAAAAGTGTTTCGCTGACTTCGCGGTCAGCGTACTTGCGGATGGTCCTTCGAGTGAGAATTGATTTCATTTTTTATAGATTTTGGGGCAAAGATACGAATAAATAAAGAAATATTCGTATCTTTGCAGACAAAATTCAAGGTTATGGAATCAAATTTGCAAAAAGAGAGCCTTCAGCACATTGCCAGCGAACTGGCTCAGCTGGGCCGGCAGAAGAAGAAGCCGCTGACGGAAGAAGAGATTGTTCCGTTGTTGGAACGCTATCAGGCAACGTTGCGCCCCGAGGTGACGGAAGTGCGCCCGCAGGAGTTGGAGTGCGACGTGGTGCGCTTCCAGAACAACAAGGATAAGTGGGTGGCTCTGGTGGGCCTGCTGAACGGTTATCCCTATGAGATCTTTACAGGTCTGCAGGACGACGAGGAAGGCATCATCCTGCCTAAATCGGTCACGAAGGGCAAAATCATCAAACACGTCAATCAGGACGGGACGAAGCGCTACGACTTCCAGTTCGAGAATACGCGCGGCTATAAGATTACGGTAGAGGGATTGTCGGAGAAGTTCAATCCCGAATACTGGAACTATGCCAAGCTCATTTCCGGCGTGCTGCGCTACAGGATGCCCCTTGAACACGTCATCAAGCTGGTCAGTTCGTTGTCGTTGCAGTCGGAGAACATCAACACGTGGAAAGTGGGCCATTGACGGTACGGACGGCACAGACGTTCATCAGTAAGCAGATGAGGGAAGCGGTATGAAAATGACGTCGAGTTATATCTTCCTGGAGGATGTCCGGATACATGCCTATCATGGTGTGCTGCCCCAGGAGAACGTGGTGGGACAGGACTTCCTGGTGTCGGTGCGCTGTGGTGTCGACATCTCGGAAGCTATGGAGCACGACACGTTGGAGTCGACGTTGAATTACGCTACGCTCTATCAGTTGATTACACACGAAATGGCTCAGACGTCGCAGCTCATAGAACATGTGGCAGGACGTATGGCCAAGAGCATCTTCCGCGAGTTCCCGATGGTGACGTCGCTGGATCTCACCATTACCAAGCTGAACCCTCCCATGCGAGGCGACTGCAAGGGGGCTGGCGTGGAGCTACATTTAATAAATGATAAAACTGGCGTGTAAATCTGAGATTTTTTCAGGAAAATATGTACTTTTGCACTCGCAATGAAGGATAATAAACGTTTTCTGACTATTATAATGCTGCTGCTGATGGTGACGCTGGTTGCCGTCGGCAAGACAGTAACCCTCGCTACGGCTGCCAAGACGAACAAGTTTACACTGGTGATTGATGCCGGACATGGTGGCAACGACGCCGGAGCTATCGGTTCGCTTACAAAAGAGAAAATCATCAACCTGAATGTGGCGCTGGCTTTCGGAAAGCTGGTGGAGCGCAACTGCTCGGATGTGAAGGTAATCTACACCCGTAAGACGGATGTGTTCATTCCCCTGCACACCCGTGCCGATATTGCCAACCGCAACAAGGCCGACCTCTTTATCTCCATCCATACGAATGCCTTGCCCAAGGGACGCATCTCGCGAGGATTGGAGACCTATACGCTGGGTATGCATCGTGCTGCCGACAATCTGGAGGTTGCCAAGCGCGAGAACGAGGTCATTCTTTACGAGAAGGACTACAAACAGCGTTATCAGGGCTTCGACCCCAATTCGTCGGAGAGTTACATCATGTTCGAGTTCATTCAGGACCATAATATGGCGCAGAGTGTAGAAATGGCGAAATACGTCCAGCGGCGCACTTGTGCTTCGGCAGGACGTATCGACAAAGGTGTGAAGCAGGCCGGTTTCCTGGTGCTGCGCGAGACGTCGATGCCGAGCTGTCTGATAGAGCTGGGTTTCATCTCGACACCCGACGAAGAGCGCTTTCTGAATACGACGTCAGGTGTCAACCAGTTGGCACAGGGCATCTATCAGGCTTTTCTGGATTATAAGCGGAAGAACTATGGTGGTGTGACTGTTCCTCTGAAGGTCGAACCAAAGACGGAAGTCGAGATTCCTACCGTTGTTCCGAAGGCTGAGCCTAAGGCTGAGGTAAAACCTGAGCCGAAACCTGAGGTTAAGGCTGAGCCTAAGCCTGAAGTCAAAACCGAGCCGAAGCCGGAAGTTAAGCCTGAAGTCAAAACCGAGCCGAAGCCGGAAGCTAAACCCGATTCAGCGTCTAGTTCTGCTAGTCCCACTAGTCCTACTAGTCTTTCTAGTCCTACTACTCCCGCAATCGCTGCAGCCCCTGCTGTTCCCGTCTTTAAGGTGCAGATTCTGGCCAGCAGCACCAAGCTGAAGTCCAACGATCCCCGACTGAAAGGACAGAAAGACGCCGCTTGCTATGAGGAAGGCGGACTGTATAAATATACGGTGGGCTCGTCAGCGAACTACAACGAGATTGCCCAGTTGCGCAAGACGCTTGCTGCCGACTTCCCGCAGTGTTTCATCATAGCCTTCAAGGACGGCGCCAAGGTGAATGTCCAACTGGCTATTCAGGAATTTAGGAATAATAACAAAAAGTAATATACGATATGAAGTTCTTCACAAAAGAGGTAAAAATCGCTTTAGTGGCCATTCTTGGCATTGTCGTGCTTTACTATGGTCTGACGTTTTTGAAGGGACTTACTGTGTTTTCTTCTGACGACTCCTATTACGTGACCTTTACCGATGTCAGCGGCGTGTCAGCTTCTACTCCTGTCTATGCCAATGGTTATAAGGTGGGCGTCATCAAGGGCATTCAGTATAATTACGATCCTCAGGGGAAGATTGTCGCCGAGATGGGACTCGACAAAGAGATGCGTCTGCCGCAGGGCTCCCGTGCCGAAATTGCCAGCGATTTGTTGGGAAATATCAAAATCAATCTGTTGCTGGGTGAAGACCCCATCCACATGATGGCCAAGGGCGATACCATCTCAGGAGGAGCCGAACAGGGCTTGATGAGTAAGCTGGGAGGTATGGTTCCTGCCATCGAGGCTATGATGCCTAAACTGGACAGCATTATGACCAGTCTGAACCTGCTGCTGGCTGATCCTGCTTTGCGACAGACACTGCATAACGTCGAGGGAATGACGGACAACCTGAATGCCACTAGTCGCGACCTGCGCTCGCTGTCGGCGTCGCTCAATCGCGAGATGCCTTCTATGATGCAGAAAACCAATGGCATACTCGATAACACCCAGCAGCTGACGGGTAATCTGGCTGCTGTCGATGTGGCGACAATGACTGCCAGCATCAACCAGACACTGGCCAATGTCAACGAGATGACCCGCAAGCTGAACAGCACCGAGGGTACACTGGGACTGCTGATGCGCGATGCTACGCTTTACAATAATCTGGCAGCGACAACGGCTTCTGCCGACTCGCTGCTCATCGATTTGAAGGCTCATCCCAAACGCTATGTCCACTTCTCGATTTTTGGTAAGAAAGATAAATAAAAATTCTTGCTTATATTTATTTTGTCTAAATAGTTGAACGATTAGGAATTCTTTCAACTCAATGCTGCGCAACTGCTTGATATTGCATACTTTCTGCCGTGTAGATTTTTTTATAATGCACAAGGGGTGATGGATGTGCAGATGATGCGTAAGTGATTGTATGATAGGGAATTGGAAATATGCAAATGGGAATATTGTAAACAAAAAGTCAAAAGTGGGCTAAAGCCCGATAAACAAACGAGTTACGCGTTTTTGAATACGAAGTGATAAAAAATACAGATTTGCATATTTCAAAAATAATTGCGAACTTTGCAACCGAAATCATTATTAACCGCACATTAGTGTAATTTGTTAAAAGAACAACGATCGCCGCATGGGAAATAATCCAAAGGCGCTTTGGGACAACTGCCTTCAATTCATCAAGAGCAACGTCACCGAGCAGCAATTCAGAACATGGTTCGCGCCTATCGTCTTCGAGAAATACGACGACGACAGCCGGACTCTCCTCGTACAGGTACCGAGCAGGTACGTGTATGAGTATCTGGAGCAGCACTACGTGAACCTGCTGAGCAAGGGGCTGTCGCGCAGTTTCGGCAATAATGTGCAGTTGAATTACCGTATTGTGGTCGACCAGCAGCACAAGCTGACCGTCGACGAGGAGGGTAGCGAGGCAGTGTCTATCGACGTGCCCGTGAAGCGCGAGGGTCTCAACAAGGGTCCTGGCATTCTCGACGCCGTACCCCATCAGGATTTGGATCCCCAGCTCGACCTGCACAAGACGTTCCAGAGTTTCATCGAGGGCGACTCCAATAAGTTGCCGCGTACCGTCGGACTGTCTATTGCCGAGCATCCGGGAAAGTCGACGTTCAACCCCTTCTTCGTCTATGGACCTTCGGGCTGCGGAAAGACGCATCTCATCAACGCTATTGGCGTACATTGTAAAGAAATGTACCCGCGTAGACGCGTACTTTATGTATCGGCCCGCCTCTTCCAGGTGCAGTTCACCGATGCCACCCGTCAGAACACCGTCAACGACTTCATCCGCTTCTATCAGAGCATCGACGTACTGATTGTGGACGACATTCAGGAGTGGGCTACTGCTACGAAGACGCTCGATACGTTCTTCCACATCTTCGACCACCTGTTCCGTCTGGGCAAACAGATTATTCTGGCCTCCGATCGTCCTCCTGTCGATTTGCAGGGCGTCAAGGACCGTCTGCTGACACGTTTTGCCTGTGGTCTCATTGCTGAGCTCGAACAGCCCAACGTGCAGCTGTGCGTCGATATCCTGAATGCCAAGTGCCGTCGCGACGGACTGAAGATTCCCGAGGACGTCATTCAGTATATCGCTGAGACTGCCAACGGTTCTGTGCGCGATCTGGAAGGTGTCATCAATTCGTTGCTGGCCTACTCGGTGGTATACAATTCCAATATCGACATCCGCTTGGCTCAGCGCATTATCCAGCGTGCAGTGAAGTTGGACAACAAGGTGTTGACCATCGACGACATTCTGGAGAAGGTCTGCGGACACTACGGCGTCGAGCAGAAGAGCATCTTTACCCGTTCACGTAAGCGCGACCTGGTTATCGTGCGCCAGTTGTCTATGTATCTAGCCCAGAAATACACCAATATGCCTGCCGGACGCATCGGACAGCTCATTGGCGGACGCGACCATTCTACCGTCATCCACAGCTGCAGTGCCATCGAGCAGCGACTGAAGGTCGACAAGTCTTTCTTGGCGGAAGTGAACAGCATCGAGAACTCGTTTCGCCTCAAGAAAGGAAAATAATCCTTAAATTTTTTGGTGGTTTCAAAGAAAACACGTACTTTTGCAACGAAGTACGTGCATTTGTCATGCAAAACGTTACGAAACAAACAAATTTACTAACAAATAATTAAAACAAAACGATTATGAAGAAAATCTTTACCCTTATTTCCGTAGCTGTTGCAGCTATGAGTGTTCAGGCACAGTCCATCTGGAAGGCCGCTGAGTTTGACCTTTCTACAGCTGTCGAGACAGAACTGTCAGAAGGCGTTTACGGTGGCGGTACTGCCGAAGGTCCTGACACAAGCATTCCCCTGACCATCAAGACGTCTACGATTACTGCTACTGTTGATGGTATCACGATGACAGGTCTCTCTACTCCTAACAGCCTGAGCAAGAAGGATGTAGAAGACGGCAAGACCCAGGTTTACTGGGAGCTGAAAGGTAAGAAGGCTGACGACGAGAATCCCAACGACGCGCTGATTACTGACGTTTGCACGCCGCAGTTCGCCCAGTATCTGATGCCGAAGGGCAACCCCGGCTTCCAGCACTGGGAGTTCTATGAACTCAATTCTGATGGCGACGAGGTGTTCCGCGCTTACGACACCTTCTGGGAGCCCGGAGCAACGGCTATGCCTGCCAAGGGTGCCTACTACAAGTTTGCTGCCACCACCAGCGGTTCGCTGCGCGTAGCCATCTATGGCAACAAGAACCAGAATCCTACCTACATTGTCGACGAGGCAACTTTGACTCCTCTGACTCCCGATAAGGTTCAGGTCAGCATCTACTACCAGAACACTGGCTTCGCTTATGAGTCGCAGAAGGATGAGGAGGGCAATGTGATTCCTGGTTCTGAGAAGTATTTCAACGTAGGTCCGATGGCTGAAGACTATGTGCTGCAGCACACCAATGGTGTGACTCAGAACCGTCCCGTCCTTGGCTACCTCGATTTCGACGTAGAGGCTGGCAAGACCTACTGGCTGTTCAACCCCAAGAGCCAGATTGGTATCTACGGTTTCTATTTCGCTTCAGGCACAACCGGTATTGCCAACGTCAAGGCTGAGCTCGACAGCAACGTCCGCTACAACCTTGCTGGTCAGATGGTTAACGAGAACTACAAGGGCGTCGTGATCCAGAACGGCCGTAAGTTCATGCAGAAGTAATCGAACGTTGATAACGTCAACAAACCACATAGGGAGCTGTCTCATCGGGGCGGCTCCTTTTTTTGTTTGATGAGTATGACAAAGAGCCGCTTTGTTCGTCTATAGTAAAATACCAAAACGAATCAAGCGATATGAAGAAGCAAATCTTAGCATTATTGACTTTCCTCCTGGCGTATGGAGCCGTCTTTGCATGGACCACGCTGCCGGGCATTCAGGCTTTTACTTATTATACGGCCACATTTGTCGTCGCTCCTGAAGGCGCTGGCTCCGTCAGCCCATCCAGCTCGAAGGTGCTGGCAGGAACGAAGACGGGCAATATCACCGCCACCGCCCATGCAGGCTACTCTTTCGAGGGGTGGTACATTGACGGTACGCTGGTGTCGACCGAGAATCCCAGTCAGTTCACACTGAACAGCGACGTCACCATCACTGCTCAGTTTAGGCAAGAGGCTGCTTGCATGTTGGTCTATGCTGTCAAGCCCGGTTGCGAGGGCATGGGTTCTGTGGCTGTCAGTCCCTCAGGCACTGCCGTCGAGGGCGGCCTGATGTTCAATCATGGCACGCTGGTTACGCTGAATGCCTCTCCC
>Ga0310697_10004787_pt1 | contig 13276 bp, 12 predicted proteins | sample 172DNAGHGlowgp2_FD_203883 | JGI IMG/M metagenome (GOLD analysis project Ga0310697, IMG submission 203883) | Sheep rumen microbial communities from Palmerston North, Manawatu-Wanganui, New Zealand - 1728 DNA GHGlow gp2 (v2) (version 2) | ecosystem: Host-associated > Mammals > Digestive system >...
ACGTGATGACTGGTCTCAAGACCTGTGCCGAAGGTTTCCTCGGCGCACATGCAACCGAAGTGAACGTCATTCCCGAAGGCGACCACGCAGACGAAATGTTGGGCTGGATCATGCCACGCTTCAACACCTTCTCGACCCATCGCAGCTATTTCAGTTGGCTCTTGGGCAAGAAGAAGGAATACGTCATCGATGCACGCGTGAAAGGTGGCGAACGTCACATGATCATGAGCGGCGAGTACGACAAAGTCTTCCCGATGGACATCTACGCAGGCTATCTCGTGAAGGCCATCATCGCAGGAGACATTGACCGTCAGGAAGCTCTGGGCATCTACGAGGTTGCTCCCGAGGACTTCGCCATCGCAGAGTTCGTGGACAGCTCGAAGCTCGAGTTGCAGCGCATCGTACGTGAAGGGTTGGACATCCTCAGAAAGGAAAATGCTTAATACATTATTTATATTGTTATGAATCCAATAAAGAAACTATTCGATAACATACATCCCTACGTTGAGGAAGGTGGCAAGTTCCACGCTTTCCGCTCGTTGGTGGACGGTTTCGAGACGTTTGCTTTCGTTCCGAACACAACCAGCCGCGTAGGTAGCGTGAACATCCACGATGCTATCGACAGCAAGCGCATCATGAGTCTCGTGGTGATTGCTCTGCTGCCAGCTCTGTTCTTCGGTATGTATAACGTGGGTTACCAGAACGCTCTCGCTACAGGTCATTTGGGCGATGCTACGTTCTGGGGCATGTTCTGGTACGGCTTCCTGGCCGTTCTGCCTAAGATTATTGTCAGCTATGTTGTTGGTCTCGGCATCGAGTTCACGGTCGCTCAATGGAAGAACGAGGAAATCCAGGAAGGCTTCCTTGTATCCGGCATCATCATTCCCATGATTGTGCCCGTCACTTGTCCGCTTTGGATGCTCGCCATCGCCGTTGCTTTCAGCGTGATTCTCGCTAAGGAAATCTTCGGCGGAACTGGTATGAACATCTTCAATCCTGCCCTCATCACCCGTGCTTTCCTGTTCTTCAGCTATCCTTCAGCTATGACAGGCGACGCAACGGTATGGGTCGCTCAGGACACTATCTTCGGTCTTGGCTACAAGGCTACTGATGCCTACACAGCAGCCACACCTCTTGGCGAGGCAGCTCAGGCAGGTTTCCAAGGCTTTACACCCGACCAGATTCAAAATGCCATCACAGGTCTTATTCCTGGTTGCATTGGTGAGACCAGCGTGATAGCCATCGCTCTTGGCGGCTTGCTGCTGCTTTGGACTGGCATAGCCAGCTGGAAGACCATGCTGAGCGTCTTCGTTGGCGGTGCTGCAACAGGCTATCTCATGCAAGCTCTCGGCTTGACTCAGATTCAATGGTACGAGCAACTCGTTCTTGGCGGCTTCGCTTTCGGTGCAGTCTTCATGGCAACCGACCCCGTGACAAGCTGTCGTACAGAATGCGGCAAGTACGTCTATGGTCTGCTCATCGGCTTTATCGCAGTTCTGGTTCGCGTCCTCAACCCGGGTTATCCCGAGGGCATGATGCTGGCCATCCTGCTGATGAACCTCTTTGCAAGTCTTATCGACTACTGCTTCGTACAGAGCAACATTAACATGCGTGCTAAGCGCGCCACAGTAAAGTAAGGAGGACAACGATATGAAACTGAATACAAACGGAAATGTATATACCTTCTGCTATGCAGCAGTAATGGTTATCATCGTTGCCTTCTTGCTGGCATTCGTGGCTTCTGCTTTGAAGGAGACACAGGACGCCAACGTGGCAAACGATACGAAAGGACAGATTCTCTCAGCTCTCGGTTACGACAAGGCTACCATCGATGTGGCTAAGGTCTATGCTGAGAAGGTGCAGGACAACCTCTTCGAAGCAGGCGAACTGAAGCCTTACGAGGATAAGTTCAACACTACTTACGGCTCTCTCATCAAGGAAGGCAAGCTTCACGTCTTCACTGGCACGACAGCTAACGGAGAGCAGGCTTATGTGCTTCCTGTTGTGGGTCGCGGTCTTTGGGGCGGCCTTTGGGGGTATATCGCAGTCAACGAGGCGAAGGACAAAGTGCTCGGCACTTACTTCTACCACGAAAGCGAGACTGCTGGTCTCGGTGCCCGTATCGGCGAGAAGTGGTTCCAAGACCAGTTCATCGGCAAGCCCATCTTTGGTGAGGACGGCAATGTCGCTCTCACAGTCACAAAGGCTGGCGCTGCTCAAAGTGAGTTCGAGGTGGACGGCGTGACCGGTGCAACACTTACCAGCAACGGTGTTGCCGCAATGGTGAAGGATGGCCTTACCGCTTACAAGGAATTCCTCGGTGGTGCAGCAGCATGCGAACCTGAAGAGGAAGAAGAGGCAGAGTGTGTTATTTGCGAAGAGGATGTTAAACAATAAGAAAGAAGGAGGAAAAGAATATGAGTAAATTGTTTTCTGACGAGAATAAAGCCGCATTCACTAACCCCCTTAACCTGAACAATCCTATTGCCGTACAGGTTCTCGGCATTTGTTCGGCATTGGCTGTAACCAGTCAGCTGAAGCCCGCTATCGTGATGGGACTCAGTGTGACGGTTATCACGGCATTCTCGAATGTGATTATATCCCTGTTGCGCAAGACCATTCCCAATCGCATCCGCATCATCGTGCAGCTTGTGGTTGTGGCAGCGCTTGTGACAATCGTGAGCCAGCTGCTCAAGGCCTATGTTTATGACGTGAGCGTGCAGCTGAGTGTCTATGTAGGCTTGATTATCACCAACTGTATTTTGATGGGTCGTCTCGAAGCTTTCGCTATGCAGAACGGTCCTTGGCCTTCGTTCCTCGATGGCATTGGCAATGGCCTCGGCTATGCTGCCATCCTCGTCATCGTAGGCTTCGTTCGCGAGCTCTTCGGCTTCGGCACACTCTTCGGCTACAACGTCATTCCGCAGTTCATGTACGACGCAGGTTATCAGAACAACGGCATGATGGTGATGCCCGCCATGAGTTTGATTATCGTAGGTTTAGTAATCTGGGCACATCGTGCTTATAATAAAGAGGAGGTAAAGTAGTATGGATCACATGATTTCTCTCTTTGTCCGCAGCATCTTTGTGGACAACATGATATTCGCCTTCTTCCTGGGTATGTGCTCTTACCTTGCAGTATCCAAGAATGTGAAGACAGCCCTCGGCCTGGGCGTGGCAGTGACCTTCGTCCTGCTCGTTACTGTGCCAGTCGATTATGCTTTGCAGACCTACGTTCTCGGTCCTGATGCCATTGTGGCTGGTGTTGACCTGACCTTCCTCGCCTTCATCCTGTTCATTGCCGTCATTGCCGGCATCGTGCAGTTGGTGGAGATGATTGTGGAGCGCTTCAGTCCTTCGCTCTATGCTGCCCTGGGCATCTTCCTGCCTCTGATTGCAGTGAACTGCGCCATCATGGGTGCCAGCCTGTTCATGCAGCAGCGCGTCACGATGGAGCCTACCAATGCCCAGTTCATTGGTGGTTTCGGCGATGCCATTGCCTATGCACTTGGCTCCGGCATCGGTTGGCTGCTGGCAATCGTAGGTCTTGCCGCCATTCGCGAGAAGATGGCTTACACCGACGTGCCCAAGCCTCTGCAGGGCCTCGGCATCACATTCATCACGGTCGGCCTGATGGCACTTGCTTTCATGTGCTTCTCTGGCCTTAACATCTAATAATAGGAGGAACAGAATATGGATATGAATTTGGTTTTAACCAGTATAGGAGTATTCCTTACTATTATTATGATACTGGTGGCAATCCTTCTCGTTGCGAAGGCTTATCTGTCGCCAAGTGGCAATGTGAATGTAACAATCAACGGCAAGGACACGCTCTCTGTTCCTCAGGGTGCTTCTCTGCTGAGCACGTTGAGTCAGGAAGGTATCTTCCTGCCTTCGGCTTGCGGCGGCAAGGGTTCTTGCGGACAGTGCAAGCTGCAGGTAACGGCTGGTGGTGGCGAGATTCTCGACTCTGAGAAAGGCCACTTCACACGCAAGCAAATCAAGGACCACTGGCGTCTCGGTTGCCAATGCAAAGTGAAGGGCGACCTTGAGGTTAAGGTTGACGATTCAGTAATGGGCGTAAAGGAATGGGAGTGCACCGTGATTGGCAACAAGAACGTGGCAACCTTCATCAAGGAGTACAAGGTGGCTCTGCCTCCAGGCGAGCACATGGACTTCGAGCCCGGCTCTTACGCACAGATCAAGATTCCTGCATTCGACTGTATCGACTACGACAAGGACTTCGACAAGAGCCTTATTGGCGACACTTATCTTCCTGCTTGGGAGAAGTTTGGCTTGTTCCCACTCAAGTGCAAGAACCCGCAGGAAACCATCCGCGCATACTCTATGGCCAACTATCCCGACGAGGGCGACATCATCACCCTCAACGTCCGTATCGCTACGCCTCCCTTCAAGCCGAAGGAGCAAGGCCCTGGCTTCATGGACGTCAACCCGGGTATTGCTTCGTCGTACATCTTCTCGCTGAAGCCCGGCGACAAGGTCATCATGAGCGGTCCTTACGGAGAGTTCCGTCCGCAGTACGGCACAGGTCGCGAAATGATTTGGGTTGGCGGTGGTGCCGGTATGGCTCCCTTGCGTGCTCAGATCATGCACATGCTGAAGGGTCATGGCGTGAAGGACGAAGACCGTCAGCGCCCCATGCACTACTTCTATGGCGCACGTGCTCTGGAGGAGATTCCTTTCCTCGACGACTTCCTGCAGCTCGAGAAGGACTTCCCCAACTTCCATTTCCATCTTGCTTTGGACCGTCCCGACCCGAAGGCAGATGCAGCAGGTATCAAATACACTCCGGGCTTCGTGGCTCCCGTTATGGGCGACACTTACCTCAAGGCACACGAGGCACCCGAGGACTGCGAGTACTACCTCTGCGGACCTCCAATGATGGCGAAGACCGTGCTCGACCTCTTGCACTCTCTCGGCGTAGAGGACGACATGATTCGCTTCGACAACTTTGGCGGATAAAGGAAAAGTTGAAAAGAAGGCAGGCTCCCAAAACGGGAGCCTGCTTCGTTTTTATACAAGGCCAGTCAAGTTGGCAAACTTAGCGTGGCTAAATTGAAATTTAGACGTGGTTAATTGGTAAACTAGGCGTGCCAAATTTTTAAGCATAACATGTGTCGCTTTTCAATTCAGTATGCAGCGTTTGGACTCCTCCTGCATGGTTTTCTCTTTCGCTTTATTTAGAGATATGCTCTTTTCTTCGCAACTAATTTTGTATTGTCTTTGCTTATTCGTAATTTTGCAGAGAAAAATGTCAAGAGCTATGGCAAAGAAACTTCTACTTTTACTATTTTACCTTTTCACCCTTACACCTTTTTATGCGCAGCACCTGAAACATGTGCGGCCGGAGAAGGTGGGAATGGACTCGCAGAAGCTGCTCAAGGCGGACTCGATTATTGAAGAAGCTATCAGGCAAGGCGACATTCCCGGTGCTGTGCTGGCAGTTGTGCGGCACAACAAGATGGCTTACCTGAAAGCTTACGGCAACCGGCAAGTATGGCCAGAAGTCAAGCCTATGACGACCAACACCATCTTCGACATGGCTTCGTGCAGCAAGGCGATGTCAACAGCTCTGTCCGCTCTCATCCTTTGCGAAGAGGGAAAGTTCCGGATGCTTGATGCCGTGAACCGCTATGTGCCTGGCTTCGAGGACTGGAAGGATGAGTCGGGCGAAACGACAACCATCCGCATCCACCACCTAATGACGCATACCTCGGGCTTACCGGCTTATTATTCTCCTAATCCTAATGCAACGCCTGATCCCGATGCTTGCATCGAACACATTGCCCACATGAAGCGTGGCTTCGAACCAGGCAAGGGCTTCCGCTATAGTTGTCTGAACTTCATCACCCTTCAGCGCATTATCGAGAAGACCAGTGGCATGTCTCTCCGTAACTTTTCTCGCAGCCACATCTTCGAGCTGCTTGGTATGAACCACACCGACTACATTCCCTGCGCCCCCGATGAGAACGGAGTTTGGCACAATACAGACAAACCTTGCTGGGCTTCCTTGATGCCAAAGGGTGAGGACTGGCGTAGCATCGTGGCTCCCACAACGAAACAAGGAGCCGACAGCGTGCTTTGTGGTATGGTTCACGACCCGCTTGCCCGCATCATGAATGGCGGCATCAGCGGTAACGCAGGCCTTTTCAGTTCGGCTGAAGACATCGCTATCCTCTGTGCCATGCTGCAGAATGAAGGCACATGGAACGGCAAGCGCATCATGAGCAAGCAGACTGCTCAACTCGTGCGAACTGTGCCTAGTTTTGCCAAAGACTTTGGTCGCACTTACGGTTGGGACAATTATAGCGCCTATGCTTCGTGCAATGGTGACCTCTTCTCCGAGAAAACCATCTGTCACACAGGCTTTACGGGAACCGGCATCGTCATTGATCCTGAGTTAGATTGCAGCGTTATTCTGCTCACGAACTCAGTTCATCCAGATGAAGGCGGCTCCACCGTTCGCTTGCGCTCTGTGGTAAGCAACGCCGTGGCGGCAAGTATCACGGACCGATAGAGGCGACGGCATTAAGCAAAACGCGTTTCCAATGAAAACTATATTTGTCGCAGTACTGATAACTCTGTTGGCAGGCGTGGCATACGTCGGCTGGCACCTGTGGCGGATTACGCCCTTCGGAGGCTTCGCGAAATTTCTCGTTGTGGTGCTTTTCTTGCTTTGGATGGCGAGTGCCTTCGTGTGCCTGTTTGCATCGGAACGTTTCCCCGTGCCTGTCGCGACGCTTCTCTACGAAGTTAGCTACACGTGGCTAATCGCGTTCCTTTATATGCTGATAATTTTCATCGCGGCAGACGTGCTGACACTCTGTTGTTTCCTGCCAAAGACATTCCTAAATAACAGCGTGCTTGGCTTGTGTTTTATCATCGGAATTGTCGCTGCAATCATGGTGGCAGGCAACATTCATTACAGACACAAATACCGTGAGGAACTGACCGTCCGCACGTCTAAGCCGCTTGAGAAACCTTTGATCATCGTCTTTGCCAGCGACCTTCACATTGGCTATCACAATCGAAGAGCCGAGCTTGCACGTTGGATTGACCTCTTCAATGCAGAGCAGCCCGACCTTGTGCTTATTGGCGGAGATATTATCGACCGCAGCATCCGTCCTTTGTATGAGGGAGATTATGCTGCAGAGTTCCGTCGGTTGAATGCTCCCATACTGTCTGTGCTTGGCAATCACGAGTATTTCAGCGGCGTGAAGAATGCAGAGGCGTTCTTCGAGGCCTCAGGTATTAAGTTGCTTAAAGACGAAAGAATTGACATTGATGGCGTTAGCGTCATTGGCAGGAACGATAGAAGCAATCGTCGTCGTTTGCTGCTCTCAGAGTTGACAGACACAACGAGGGTCTTCACCATACTTCTTGACCATCAACCTTTCGACCTGAAGGAAGCGGAAGATGCAGGCATCGACTTCCAGTTCAGCGGTCACACTCATCGAGGACAAGTGTGGCCCATCTCGTGGATAACAGATGCGATGTACGAGAAGTCGTGGGGGCATTACTCGCGAGGCACAACGCGTTACTATATCAGTAGTGGTCTTGGCATTTGGGGACCGAAGATTCGCGTTGGTACTCAATCGGAATATCTCGTCCTTCATCTCGAGCCCAATAAGTATCTTTGCAGCACTAATGGTAATTTGCAAAATGGTAAATGAAAGTTTCTTTAATGGTTTGATTTATTGCATGGCGGTGCTGGCTGTCGTGGTTTTTGTCAGCCTTTACTTCGTGACGGCAGGCTACGGGCAGTTCCGCACGAAACGGTGGGGATGGAGCATCAACAACAAGCTGGCTTGGGTGCTGATGGAGCTTCCTGTTTTCCTTGTCATGTTTGCAATATGGAGCCTCTCGCCCTTGAAGTGGCACTTGCCGCAGCTGGTACTCTTCGGGCTCTTTGAGTTGCACTATTTCCAGCGCAGCCTTATCTTCCCCTTTCTGCTGAAAGGACAGAGCAAGATGCCAGTCGTCATCATACTCATGGGCATCCTCTTTAACGTCATCAACGGCGTGATTCAGGGCGGAGGGCTTTACTGGTTTCCCAATCCCGACTTTGAGCAAGGCGTTTCCTACTTGCTTCGTCCGAATGCCATTGCAGGCATCTTGCTCTTCTTCGTTGGGATGGCCATCAATCTCCACTCGGACCATGTGATTCGTCACCTTCGCAAGCCGGACGACACGCAGCATTATCTCCCTCAGAAAGGCATGTATTGCTACGTGACATCGGCCAATTACCTTGGCGAAATCATGGAGTGGACGGGCTTTGCCATCGCGGCAGCTACGCCGGCAGCTTGGGTCTTCCCGCTTTGGACGGCAGCCAACCTTGTGCCTCGCGCGCACGCTATATATAATAGGTATAGGGAGGAGTTCGGCGAGGAAGCCTTGGGAAAGCGTAAACGCATCATTCCTTTCGTTTATTGACAAATGATAAGTAAACATTGAAAGTTGAGGCCATCAGGTGCTTTCACAACTATGAACTATGGACTATGGACTGTGAACTAAATAAAATCTTCGAGCCGGCACACATCGGGCCGCTTACCTTAAGGAATAGAACCATCAGGAGTGCAGCCTTCGAAAGCATGTGCCCCGGGCACGAACCCAGCGAGATGCTCTACGACTACCACACCAGCGTGGCCCGGGGCGGCGTGGGGATGACGACTGTGGCCTATGCTGCCGTGACGGAAAGTGGCTTGAGTTTCGACCGCCAGCTTGTGATGAAGAAGGAGATTGTGCCTGGTCTGCGCCGCCTCACCGACGGCATCCACAAGGAAGGCGCTGCGGCGGGCATTCAGTTGGGACATTGTGGCAACATGAGCCACAAAGCCATCTGCGGCTGCATTCCCGTGGGAGCTTGCAACGGATTCAATCTCTACAGCCCTACCATCGTTCGCGGACTGCGTCGGGACGAGCTGCCAGAACTGGCAAAAAAGTTTGGCGAAGCAGTCAACTTGGCTCGCGAGGCAGGCTTTGACGAGGTGGAAATACATTGCGGACACGGTTATCTTATTGACCAGTTCCTCAATCCTTTCTTTAATCATCGCAAGGATGAGTACGGCGGCTCGCTTGAGAACAGGATGCGCTTCATGACGCTTTGTGTGGAGGAAGTCATGAAGGCGGCAAGGGACGACATAGCCGTCGTGTGCAAGATGAACATGCGAGACGGCCTGAAGAACGGCATCTCGCTAGAAGAGCACAGCATCCTCGTTGCCCGTCGCCTGCAGGAGCTTGGCGTCCATGCCATCGTGTTAAGCGGCGGACTGGTGAGTGCCACGCCGATGTACGTGATGCGAGGCGAACTGCCTCTGCAGACCATGACACACTACATGACAGACCCTTGGCTCAAGTACAGCATCCGTTCGTGCAAACCACTCGTCAGGAATATCATGACAAAGCCTGTTCATTACAAGGAAGCCTTCTTCCTTGAAGATGCCTTGAAGTTCTGTGAGGCCTTGCCCGACATGAAGTTCATCTATGTTGGAGGCTTGGTGTGTGGCGACAAGATAAACGAGGTGTTGGGGCATGGCTTTGAGGCTGTGCAGATGGCACGCAGTCTTCTCAACGAGCCGGACTTCGTGAACCGACTCAAAGAAGACCCCCATCATCGTTGTGGCTGCAAGCATAGCAACTACTGCATCGGCAGGATGTACACTTTGGAGATGGCGTGTCATCAGCATCTTCACGAGCAACTTCCTCAAGACCTGCTGAAAGAAATCGAACGCATAGAAAGGGAGCAGAACCAATGAAGTTAGCCATCATAACCGGAGCAGGCACAGGCATGGGCTTTGAGGAAGCAAAGGCCGTAGCTGGCAAAGGCTTTCATACAATCATGGCGTGCCATAGTCCTGAAGCAGCAGAAGAGAGGCGACAGGCTATTGTTAAGGCGACGGGCAACGAGCATGTCGAGGTCGTTGGTATCGACCTTGCAGACCTAAGTTCCGTCCGTCGCTTTGCGGACCAGATAAAGGCACGTTTCCAGCACCTCGACCTCCTGATGAATAATGCCGGGACACTCGAGACGGGACTCCACATCACACAAGACAACATGGAACGTACCGTACAGGTCAACTATGTAGGTCCTTACCTACTTACCCGCCTCTTGCTGCCCCTGATGGGCGAAGGAAGCCGTATTGTGAATATGGTATCGTTGACTTATAGGGTAGGGAATTTGGACTTCCCCGACTTCTTCCAGCGTGGCAGAAAGGGAAGCTTCTGGCGTATTCCTATCTACAGCAATTCAAAGCTGGCGCTAACCCTCTTCACCTTCGACCTTGCAGAGCGACTAAAGGACAAAGGCATCACGGTCAATGCTGCCGACCCGGGCATCGTCTCGACCGACATCATCCGTATGCACAACTTCATCGACCCGCTGACCGACATCTTCTTCCGGCCCTTCATCCGCACTCCTCGACAAGGAGCCGACACGGCTATCCGCCTTCTATTAGACGAGGACAAAGCCACACAGACAGGCACCTTCAATCGCTCCGGCCGTATCATCGATGTTGGCGACAAGTTCGTCCATCACAAGCAGATGCACGAGCTATGGGAGAAGACCGATGCCATCGTCCGTAAATACCTGTAAAGACGCAAAGTTATTGCCTGAATCATTAACCTTATAATATGTTGTACTATGAAATTGAGATTGTTTTTCCTTGTCATGTTTCTTGTTGGAGTTGTGACGAGTCATGCTCGAAAAGAGGATGACGGAACCTTGAGCTTGCTTTATTGGAACATACAAAACGGCATGTGGGACGGCCAAACCGACGACTACAAGCGCTTTACAGACTGGGTGTCGGCACAGAAGCCCGATATATGTGTGTGGTGCGAGGCGCAGAAGTTGTACGTGACGAACTCCGACAAGAGCGAGAGGGAAACGGAGGAGGAGTGCCTGGCACGTTGGCGCAGGTTGGCCGAGCGTTATGGCCACGCCTACGTCTACTTGAGTGCTCATCCCGACAACTATCCGCAACTCATTACCTCGCGCTATCCGATGGAGGCAGAGAAGCTTATCACGGGAAATGCCGATACAATTGTCTGTCATGGAGCCTCTTGGTACAAGGTCAGGCTCGGGAAGAAGCAGAAGACACTCAACCTTGTGACGCTCCACACTTGGCCTATGGCGTATGGGTACAAAGTGCCGACAGATAAACGTGAAGAAAGCAAGGCCAAGGGCGAAGGCGATGTCTTCCGAAGCAAGGAGATGGAACTCATTTGCAAGAATACCGTGTTGTCCCACCATGATTCAAAGCGCGAGTTATGGGCGATGATGGGTGACTTCAATTCCGTCTCGCGTGTAGATAACGCAGCCTATCAGTACCCGGACAGCACAACGAAGTTTCTGGTGCACGATTACATCTGTAGCAAAACGCCCTACATCGACCTCATCAAGAGTCTTTATCCGCAGGAGTTCATCGGTTCAACAGGCAGCAATCGCCGTATCGACTTCATTTACGTCACTCCGGCATTACAGAAGAAAGTGCGTGGAGCTGCTATCGTGAAAGACAGCTACACGACTCCCGTACGCAATCCACAGAACATCTCAAACTTCTGGCACCCTTCCGACCACTTGCCCATATTGATGAGGTTCAAAATGTAACGTGGTTAAAATCCAAACTTAACGTGCTGAGTTTGCATACTTGACGTGTTAAGTTGACCAACTTAACGTGGATAAATAAAGAACGCCGCAGGCGAAGATGAATGTCTTAACCTGCGGCATTATTGTTTCCTCCTGGGAGAATTGATTGCTTAAACCTTTGGCAATTTGTCGAGGGCGGCTTTGATTTCCTCGTCGGTGGGAATGTAGTCGCTCATCGTGCCGTCGTTGAAGGCTTTGTAGGCATAGAGGTCGAAGTAACCGGTGCCTGAAAGGTTGAAGACGATTACCTTCTCTTCGCCTGTCTCCTTGCACTTGAGGGCTTCGTCGATGGCTGCGCGGATGGCGTGGCTGCTCTCGGGAGCGGGCAATGTTCCTTCAGCACGGGCAAAGATCTCTGCTGCCTCGAAGACTGCGGTCTGCTCGTAAGCGCGGGCTTCGAAGAGGCCTTCGTCGTAGAGTTCGGACAGGATGGGGCTCATGCCGTGGAAGCGAAGTCCGCCTGCATGGTTGGCAGAGGGAATGAACTGGCTGCCGATGGTGTACATCTTTGCCAAGGGGCAGATGCAACCTGTATCGCAGAAGTCGTAGGCATAGATGCCTCGGGTGAAGCTCGGGCAAGAGGCCGGTTCGGCACCGATAATCTTGTAGTTTGCTTCGCCACGCAGCATTTCGCCAAGGAAGGGTGAGGCAAAGCCACCGAGGTTACTGCCGCCTCCGGTACAACCAATGAGGATGTCGGGCTTGATGCCGTACTTCTTGAGCGCTGCCTGCACTTCGAGACCGATAACGGACTGATGCAGAAGCACCTGATTGAGGACGCTGCCCAGTTCGTAACGATAGCCTTCGTTGGTTACAGCCACCTCAACAGCTTCGGAGATGGCGCAGCCGAGTGAACCCGTTGTGCCAGGGAACTCGGCCAATATCTTGCGGCCAACCTGGGTCGTGTCGCTGGGCGAGGGAACGATGCTGGCACCGTAAGTGCGAATGACTTCGCGGCGGAAAGGCTTCTGCTCGTAGGAGCATTTCACCATATAGACCTTGCAGTCGAGGCCAAAGTACTGGCAAGCCATGCTGAGCGCCGTGCCCCATTGGCCTGCGCCCGTCTCGGTGGTAACGCCTTTCAACCCTTGCTTCTTAGCATAGTAGGCCTGTGCAATGGCCGAGTTCAACTTGTGAGAGCCGCTGGTGTTGTTGCCTTCGAACTTATAGAATATCTTGGCAGGCGTGTCGAGAGCCTGTTCCAGGAACTTCGCGTGAACGAGTGGGCTGGGGCGGAACATCTTGTAGAAGCCGAGCACTTCATCAGGAATGTCGAACCATTTGGTATCGTTGTCGAGCTCCTGTGCTACGAGTTCTTTACAGAAGATGGGCTCCATCTCAGCAGCCGTGAGGGGCTGTCCTGTGCTTGGATTCAGCAGAGGTGCCGGCTTCTGCTTCATGTCGGCACGCACATTGTACCACTTGGTGGGCATCTCTTCCTCACTCAAATAGATCTTGTAAGGGACGTTTTTCATACTTTACTTTAATTTAAACGTGACCAATAAAACATAATTTGTTATCTTTTTACCGTGAATCCGAGTGCAAAGATACAGAAAAAAGTGAAAAGTGAAAAGTGAAAAGTGAAAAATATGAGGCACAATATGATGTTTG
>Ga0310697_10004789_pt1 | contig 13269 bp, 11 predicted proteins | sample 172DNAGHGlowgp2_FD_203883 | JGI IMG/M metagenome (GOLD analysis project Ga0310697, IMG submission 203883) | Sheep rumen microbial communities from Palmerston North, Manawatu-Wanganui, New Zealand - 1728 DNA GHGlow gp2 (v2) (version 2) | ecosystem: Host-associated > Mammals > Digestive system >...
GTTCATTTCGTCGATACTGACAATAGTAAACAGCAGTCCTAAGCTCAAAGAATGCTCGCCCAATTCAATTCTTAGTGCCGCCGGTATCGCCGCCGCTTTGAAACTTCCCATAAATCCTTCGCTCGGCTTTGCGCATATCGTGCCCTACAAGAGCAAGAACGGAACGCAAGCTCAATTCCAACTCGGCTGGCGTGGCTATGTGCAACTTGCAATGCGTAGTGGGCAATACAAAACTTTGAATGCGGGCGCAGTTTGCGAAGGGCAAATCGCGGAAATCGATTTTGTAACGGGCGAAATTATTCGTGGCGAAAAAATTTCTGATAACGTCGTCGGCTATGTCGCTTACATGGAACTTATCAACGGCTTTAAAAAAAGTTTGTACATGACTAACGAAGAACTTCAAACTCACGCGGAAAAATATTCGCAAAGTTACGCTTACGATATGCGCTCCGGCAAAAAGTCTTCCGTATGGTCGACGAACTTTGACGCAATGGCGAAAAAAACTGTCCTTAAAAAACTTCTTAGCACGTTCGGTATAATTTCAATCGACCAACAAAGCGCGGCATTGGCTACGGCTCTGCAGGCTGACCAAGCCGTTATAACTGATGAAGGGTTTCGCTATATCGACAACGAACACGGCGAAGAAAAAATCGTACCCTTCAGCGACGTTATAGAACTTCCTAACGACGATTCACCCGAAGAACCTACAGAAACGGAGGAAACTAAGCCTAATGAATGATAAAAATTTCAGCGCGAGCGACAGGGCGTCAATTCTGGTCGAGGCGTTGCCTTACATACAAGAATTTCACGGCAAAACGATTGTCATAAAATACGGCGGCAACGCGATGATTAACGACGAACTTAAAGCGAGCGTCATGCAAGACATTGCGCTTATGAAATTCGTTGGAATTAATGTCGCGATTGTGCACGGCGGCGGTCCCGAAATTACCGGCTTCTTGAAGAAATTGGGTAAGGAAAGCAAATTTATCAGCGGGTTGCGCGTCACTGATGAAGAGACTGTCGAAATTGCCGAAATGGTTCTCGACGGCAAAATAAATTCCGAGATAGTAACGTTGCTTAATCGGCGTGGACTTCGTGCGGTGGGCTTAAGCGGCAAGGACGCCGATTTGCTTCGCGCTGAAAAGAAATTGGCTACGGTTTACGAACAGGGCGAGAAAACTAAGGTCGACATTGGCAACGTCGGGAAGGTCAAGCAAATCAACATTCAGATTGTCAACGATTTAATCAGTCAAGGCTACGTGCCGGTTATCGCGCCTATTGGCGTCGGCGAGGACGGCGAAAGTTATAATATCAATGCCGATTACGTCGCGGCGGATATTGCTGGCGCATTGAAGGCGGAAAAACTTTTGCTACTTACTGATACCGAAGGCGTTTACAAAAATTTTGAGGACAAGACAAGCTTTATTTCGACGCTGAAAGCCGACGATGCACGAGCATTTATCAAGGACGGGATTATTTCGGGCGGAATGATTCCCAAAGTCGAAGCGTGCTTGCGTGCATTGGACAAGGGCGCGAATAAATCTTATATTATTGACGGGCGGCTCCCGCATTCAATAATTTTGGAGCTGTTCACAGAGGCGGGACTTGGCACCGAGGTTGAATCATGATTTTTAAAGGGGCGATTTATTTGACGGAGGACAAAATTTTTGAGCGGGACGATAAAAATTATCTGCCCGTTTTCAAGCGTTACAAAATTGTTTTGGAGCGCGGCGAGGGCGCGTATCTTTACGACATAAACGGCAAGAAATATATTGACTTTTTGGCGGGAATTGCCGTCAATGTTTTGGGGCATAATTATCCACCGCTGGTCAAAGCCATTTCGGAGCAAGCCGCCAAAGTTATTCACGTTAGCAATCTCTATTACACTAAGCCGCAAGCCGACGCCGCCGCTAAACTCGTTAAGCTGAGCGGGCTTGATAGGGCGTTCTTTGGCAATTCCGGCGCGGAGGCTAATGAAGGCGCAATCAAACTTGCCCGCAAATACGCTAAAAAAATTTCGCACGACAAGACGCAAATTATCACGGCGTGGGACAGTTTCCACGGGCGCACGCTTGCAACTTTAACCGCCACCGGTCAACCGCATTATCACGAAGGCTTTGAGCCATTGCCCGGCGGTTTCGATTACGTTCACTTCAACGACGCTGACGAACTTGCCGCGAAAATTTCCGATAAAACCTGCGCGGTTATGCTGGAGACGATTCAGGGCGAAGGCGGCGTTTATCCTCCAAAAAATGATTATCTGAAGAAAGTTCGCGAGCTGTGCGACAAATACGGCGCACTTCTGATTTTCGATGAGATTCAAGCGGGCATAGGGCGTAGCGGGAAATTTTTCGCCTATGAAAAGTACGGCGTCAAGCCCGACATTGTTACTTTGGCGAAGGGCTTAGCGGGCGGCGTCCCGATTGGCGCATTCATTTGCACGGAAGAAGTTGCAAAGGCTTTTAAGCCTGGCGACCACGGTACGACTTTTGGCGGAAATCCTTTGGCTTGCGCGGCGGCTAATGTCGTCTTGGATACCGTGCCCGATGAAAAATTTTTGGCGCACGTCGAAGAAGTCGGAGCCTATTTCAAGGAAAAACTTATCGGCTTGCAAAAAAAATATCCCGCGCAGATAAAAGAAATTCGCGGCGAAGGTTTGATTCTGGGGGCGCAACTTGATAAGCCGAAAAAATCCGGCGTCGAAATCGTCAACGAGTGCATGAAACGCGGCGCAATTATAAATTGCACAGTCGGCACGGTGCTTAGATTTATCCCGCCGCTGATTATCACGACCGCGCAGGTCGACGAAGTTATAAATATTTTGGACGAAGTATTTAGTGAATAAATTTTAACGCAACTAGCGTAGCGCAGCGAAGCGTACGAACGCGGCGAGCCGCTTTAAAAGCGGCGGAACAGTTGGAGCGCGGCGAATCTGTTCGAGTAATTGAACGTTAAATCGCGTCAACTGGGTCAAGCGTCACGCTTGCGCGTCCGCTGTTTGCTACTTTTTAAAAGTAGGAGGGAGAAATTTTGTTGCAAGGAAAAGATTTACTGTCGATTCACGATTTGAGCACCGATGAAGTCGCCGAAATTCTGGACTTCGCGGAGCAATTAAAAACTATGCAGAAAGCCGGCGTTGAACATAAACTTTTGGAAGGAAAGACGCTCGGCATGATTTTTGAAAAGTCTTCGACGCGGACAAGAGTTTCCTTTGAGGTCGGGATATTTCAACTCGGCGGGCTGGGCTTGTTCCTGTCAAGCAGAGATTTGCAACTCGGACGCGGCGAGCCAATTAAGGATACCGCCCGCGTTTTGTCGCGCTACCTTAACGGAATTATGATTCGCACTTTCGAGCAGGAAAAAGTTGAGGAGCTTGCCAAATTCGCTGACATTCCCGTTATCAACGGCTTGACGGATTTACTGCACCCGTGTCAAGTGCTGACAGACTTGCTGACTGTTCGCGAACACAAAGGCAAAAATTTCCGCGCAATCAAGGCGGCTTACGTCGGCGACGGAAATAATATGACTAATTCTTGGCTTTACGGCGCGGCTAAGGTCGGCATGACGCTTGAAGTTGCCACGCCCGAAGGTTACAAGCCAAATCAAAAAGTTTTCGAGAATGCCCTTGCCGACGCTGAAGAAACCGGCGCGAAACTTTCTTGGACGCAAGACCCCGCCGAAGCCGTCAAGGACGCTGACGTTGTTATCACTGACACTTGGGCGAGCATGGGTCAAGAGGCTGAACATGACGCCCGCAAAAAAATCTTCGCGCCTTATCAAGTCAATAAAAAACTTCTGACCGGCGCAAGCAAAAACGCAATTTGCCTGCACTGCTTGCCGGCGTATCGTGGCGAAGAAATTGCCGAAGATGTTTTCGAGAATAACGCGCATGTTATCTTCGACGAAGCCGAAAATAGACTTCACACGCAAAAAGCGATTATGGCTCTGACAATGTGCTGAATGTTACCATAAAAAATTAACTCCCCGTCAATCGACAGGGAGTTTTTTAAACTTCCATGAATCTTTTTAGCGAAACGGTACTGCCTAAAATGCCAATGACAATTCCCACTCCGATTAGCCCTAACGTTACGTAATTCATGAACGGATATTGCTCGACCATTGGGAAGAAAGCAAGCGATTCATAAATTTTTTCGACCATTGCCGAATAAAAATTGCGCAGGGCAAACGCGCTCACGCCGCCGCCGATTATCCCTAAGCCGACGCCCTCCAAAATAAATGGCCAGCGAATAAACCAATCAGTCGCGCCAACGTATTTCATGATTGCAATTTCCTTGCGCCTGGCAAAGACCGTCAATCTTATCGTGTTTGAAATGATAAAGACCGTCGCGACAAGCAGTAGCCCCATTAAAATTGCTCCGAAAAGCCGCATTAAATGAGTTAGCTCGAAAAGATTAGCGGCGACATCTTGCCCGTATTTAACTTCGTCCACGCCGTAAAGGTCAGCGATTGCCGCCGCGGTTTTCTTTACGTCGTTGGCTGAATGAACTGTAACCAGAAAAGCATTCGGCAAGGGATTTGAATCGCCTAGCGCGTCCAATATTTTTTTATTTTCGCCGAGCCGCTCTTGCAATTTTTTCAAAGCAACTTCGCGCGGCACATATTCAATCGTCGCTACGCTTTTCATGTCGCGGGTCATGCGCTCAATTTCTTTGCGTCCTTGTTCGGGCAATTCGTCATTTATGTAAACCGATATTTGCACTTGACTTTCTAATGACGACGCCATTTTATTCATATTCATTACCATAATCAAAAAGACGCCCAACACAAATAGCGACACTGCCACCGTCCCGATTGACGCCGCTGTCATCCATCGATTTCTTATCATTGATATTAGCACTTCGCGGAAATAATATTCCACCGTCTGAAGTTTCATTACACCACTCCTAAAAATTCCTGCGCCGATTATAACATAAAATTTCTTTTCGGTATGAAAAAATTTCTAACGCAAAAATAATTTATGTTATTGAAAATAACGACATGCTAGAGTAAAATACTCGAAAAGTGATTTGAATAATGTAAAAAGTGATTTGAGAAAGGAGTTGATTGCAATGTTTGAAAGAATTCATTTAAGACTTACCCGCTTTGCAAAACATGTCAAGCAACGCGGTCAAGTCTCGTTGCTTTTTGCGTTTCTTATTCCGCTTTTCTTTTTGTTCTTGGGCGTGGCACTTGACTTTGGCTGGTATTATCTGAACGTGTCGCGGCTCCAAAATGCGGCTGATTCCGCCGCCGTCGCTGGTGCTCAGACTCTCATTGATAGCGGAGACTTTCCTGGTTATGAAAACGTCTCGCCGTTGCTCGTTGGTCATTATCCTGGCACTGTCAGCAATGAATACAGGGCTTCAAATTCCGCTGTCATCGGCGCAATAACTAAAAGTCAAGACGTAGCGATTAAATACGCCAGCAAAAATTTATCCGGTAGCGAAAACAATCTGTTCAATTCGTGGACGAAAAATGAAGTTCAATCCGAAGAACCCGTAATCTATGAGAAGGACGATAATCTTTATTTCGTCGTCAAGCTGAAAGATACTATCGAGCATTTCTTTTTGCGCGGTTGGTTCAACGATATGGACGCGCCGGTCACTTCCATTGCTATGATTAGTAAAAACGCTTCTGCTGTTGCCGCCGCCGGCAATGAAGCTTCCCCTAAAGGCGGCGAACTGCCCAATAATCCTTCAGTACCGGATATGCCAGAAATGGACATTTCTATTTTCCCTGAAATGCCCAACCTGCCCGATAGCCCTAACAAAATAGACGAAGGCTTTAGAAAGACATTAGACCTTTCCAAAAATAAAAATGCTATCGTCGGAAACTGGGAAGTTCAAAATTATTACAAAAATCGTACGGATTTAGAGGGAAGTACGGGACTTACAGAATTTCAAGCGCGCTTTGGTTATACAGTTTATGATAAAGCGTGGAATCATTTACAAGACCTTAAAAACCATTATTATGTAGGCGACCTTTATCGAAAGCAGACTGTTAATATCTTAGATGACGTAACTACTGACGGACAAGTCACTGCCAATGAAAGAAAAACATATGCCTCAAAGAAATTTGGTGGAAATGGCTCCAGCGTTCGTCAAACACTCGCGGCAAAAAATTCCAATGAAAGTAGTACCGCCTACAATCCTGATGGTTACCCATATTTAGGAGAAAGAGTTGATTCGCTAAACATCGACTTTAAACCGGAGCTTATTTTTAAGGGTGACTGGCTTTCTGAAGACTGGGACTTGACATTAAATAATTGGGAAGGCGTAACAGTTAAAACTGATATGATTGATTGGGGTTCAGCTAATGCAGATGCTGTAAAAAAATTGCGGATACATTCAAGCCTTAATTTTGAAGAAGCTTATAACGCACGTACTAATGAAGAATTCCTCGAAAAAAACAAGGAAGGTAAGGTAATTAAAGACATCAACGAAAATGTCATTGACGTTTTGTATGTTCGCATTGAAAGCGAGCCAATGCTCCATAACCCTGACCTTATAAACTCTGAAGCTAAAAGCAAGTATGCTCCTAAAGTAAAGGCTACTGATGGTGGAATAGGTATCACAGGCTTGAATTCTGTTAACCAGATAATCATCAATATCAATAAGCCGAACGACGCAGTAAACAAACGCCCCGTTGTCATCTTCTATGACGGTCCAGAAACTAATGACGTATACTGCGACGAAGAAAGCGAAAAGAAACATGTTCGCGACTCTCTGCCCGTGATTTTAAATCTCAACGCACCATTTCGCGGCGTCCTCTACGCGCCAAATAGCCCCGTCGTCATTATCGGCAACGCCAAAGATTATTTCAGAGGCTTTGTCGTCGCTAAAAAATATATGCGCCTTAAGGACGAAAGCGACTACAAAAGCGACTACGAATCTCGTCCTAAATACACCAACAGAGAAGATTTATCGCTTTACGGCTTGCGGACGTATTACGACAGCAACGGAAATAGTTTCTATAAAATCACTGACGAGAATGGAATAGAAATGTTCGTTGACGCCCGCGGCGATATTCAATTTGCTGACTTGCCCGTCGCGCCGACAAACTACGGTAAATATGACAACTTCGGTAGAACAGAATTTACAATGGAAGATTATGACATTCTGCAAACTTCACCGGATAATATGCTCTTGAGCGGAAAATAATTTAAAGTTTTTGGCGACCTGCGCGGTCGTCTTTTTTTATGCAAAGATAAAATCAATTAAGCGCGTAGTATTAGAAATTAGGCATGATAGCTTTAACAAAAAATTAATCAAAGGGATTGAAAAAACTATAAGTTTAGAGTAAAATATTGTTAAAAATTTTCGGAATATTTATTAGGAAAGGAGATGAGTACAGTGTTTAAAAGAATATCTTCAAGCTTTGTCCGCCTTGCAAAATTATTCAAGCAAAGCGGTCAAACATCAATTCTTTTTGCGTTGCTAATGCCGATTTTCTTGCTGATTTTAGGCTTAGTGCTCGACCTTGGATGGTACTATCTGAACGTATCGCGGCTTCAAAATGCGGCTGACGCGGCGGCGGTCGCCGGTGCCCAAAAACTTCTCACGGATAAAGATAATTTCTCTGACTACAAAAATGTTTCGCTCGTCGGAAAATATCCCGGCAAAGTCAGCAATCAATTCAACACGTCAAATGAATCCGCGCTCGAAACAATAACCGCAAGTCAAACAACAGCCAAAAAATATGCAAGTAAAAATCTGTCCGGCGACGAAAACATTCTGGTCAATTCGTGGACGAAAAACGAAATTGAACACGAAGCCCCTATCCTTTACGTTCAAGAAAATAATCTTTATTTTGTTGTCAAGCTAAAGGAGAATATTACCCATTTCTTTTTGCCCGGCTGGTTTAACGAAATGGGCGCGCCGGTCACTTCAATAGCTATGGTAAGTAAAAACGCTTCTGCTGTTGTCGCCGCGGAAGATGAAATTAACCCTACAAGCAAGCTACCCGATTTACCTTCAACGCTGGATATTCCAGACATGGATCTTTCTATATTTCCCGATATGCCCACATTGAAAGACCTAAACATAATATCAGACAATGACAGGAAAGAATTAGAAAGCGACAGGGATAGGAATGTTATAATCGGCAACTGGGAAATTCAAAATTATTACAGACAAGCAAAGAATAACACCGCGGATTCAGCAGGAAATACGCCGTTCTACAAAATTTACGGCTATAGCTTGTATGCCGAAAGGTGGAATCACTTCAAAGATTTTTTTAACCATTACAAGACGGGCAGTTTTTATCGCACGCAAACATTAACCATTCGGGACGACGTGAAAGATACCAACGAAGATGGCAAAGTAGATACTTACGGCACAAAAAGTAGCGTCTCCGCCACGCCGGCGACTATAAGTGACAATAATCCCGCCGTGAACGAACCGAGAACTTACAATCCAATTTTCGCCTCGAATATGAAAGTTGGGTCAAATGGTTGGGATAGTAAAATTAATAACTATCAATTAGCCGGCTTGCCTTACACCGCCGACAAATTGGACTCGATAAATATCGACTTCAGCACGGAAGTATATTTCGATACAACTGACAAAAATAATAAATGGCTCAAAGATACTGATTGGGATTTGCCATTGGGTGTCGAAACTGGAATAACAAAATTTGGCAATACTAAAGGGTGGAAAGGTGAAAATACCAGTAACACTGATATGGCAATAAGAAATTTGCGAATACACACGAGCATTAACTTTGACGACGTTTATCCTGTTCGTTCCGACCAAAATTCGCCCGATATTTTGTGGGCACGCATTGAAAGTGAGCCAATGCTCTATCACCCCGACACTGTGAACGGCGTAGGCGGCAAAGTAACGATTAGTGCTTTGAACTCCGTCAACCAATTAATTATCAACGCTAACGCCTCGAACGCTGATTCAAGCTGTCGCCCCTATGTTATTTTCTATGACGGTCCCGAAAGATATTCCACAGCTAACAACACTCGTGATTCTAAACCGGTTATCTTAAATCTTAAACAGCCTTTCCGCGCCATTCTCTACGCGCCAAATAGCCCCGTCGTTATAATCGGTAACGCTAAAGAATATTTTCAAGGATTTGTCGTCGCGAAAAAGTACATGCGCCTAAAAGACGAAAACGACTTTGTTTTTGACGGCTATACTAACATACCTGATTTATCAATTTACAGTGCTCGGACGTATTACGCCAAAGGAGATACCGCTAAGAAAAATCCTTTCTATAAAATCACCGACGAGAACGGAATAGAAATGTTCATTGACGCCCGCGGCGATATTCAGTTCGCTGACTATTCTGCCGCGCCGAAAAATTACGGCTCCTACAACAACTTTGGCAGGAAGAATTTAACAACGCATAATTATGACGTTCTGCAATATTCAGCAGAAAATATGCTATTGAGTGGCGTCCTTTTTGATTATGAGAAATAAAAAAAAATCCTGCGCGGTCGATAAGCTTGCCTTGCCTCCAAAAATTCGCTACAATATCAGCGAGTCAAAGGAGGTCTTTTTCATGGAAATTGACATCAGCAAAATTAAATTCAACGCACACGGATTAATTCCCGCGATTGTGCAGGAGGAAAGCGGGCAAGTTCTCATGCTCGCCTACATGAATGAAGAATCGCTTAACAAGACGATTGAAACAGGTTACACGCATTTTTACAGCCGCTCCCGCCAAAAACTTTGGAAGAAGGGCGAAACAAGCGGCAACGTTCAGCAAGTCAAAGCTTTGTACTACGATTGCGACGGCGACGCGCTTTTAATCAAAGTTCATCAAACGGGCGTCGCGTGTCATACCGGAACTTATTCTTGCTTCAGCGGGCGTAGGCTCGACGAAAATAAAAATCTGCCCACGGTTATCGAACAGCCACCCGAAGATTTATCGCTCGTCCTTTACGAATTGTATTCGATTATTAAAGACCGCCAGCGCAATCCCGTCGAAGGCTCTTACACCAATTATCTTTTCAACATGGGGCACGACAAAATTTTAAAGAAGGTCGGCGAAGAGGCGGTTGAAACTATCATTGCCTCGAAGAATAATAACGTTGAGCAGATTGTCTACGAAATGGGCGATTTGTGGTATCACTGCTTAGTTTTGCTGGCGTGGCATGGCATAAAGCCCGAAGACGTTTTCAAGGAACTTTTGAATCGTCGCAAGGGCGGAGCTTATCACAAGTTCACCGGCAAGACTGGCGAACGTCCTGCAGACTGATATGAAGAAAGTTTTACTAATTGCGTTAATTGTTATCGGGCTGGGCTTTTACCATTCTCAGGCGCAAAAAATTGACGAAATTACGGACATTGCTGACGGTTCAAAAATTCTTGTGCTTAATTATCATCAAGTCGACAATAAAAATACGTCGCTGTCAGTGAATATAAGCGACTTTGATGCGCAGATGAAATTTTTAGCGGATAGCGGTTGCGTCACGATAACGCCAGATGAACTTTACGCCGGCTTAAATGGCGAAATTGAATTGCCGCCTAAGCCTGTCTTAATAACTTTCGACGACGGCTACATTGACAACTACACCAACGCTTTTCCGATTTTGAAAAAGTACGGCTTGCGGGCGACGATTTTTATTATCCCCGCGTTCACCAGCGTTTATCCCAACTATATGACGTGGGAACAGCTTAAGGAAATGGAAGCGAACGGCATAACGATTGAATCACACACGCTGACGCATCCTAAGCTTGAGGAATTGCCTGATGACGAAATTCGCAATGAGCTTTTGAACTCAAAGACTATGCTTGAGGAACAGCTCGGTCACCCGATTGAATTTCTCGCTTATCCGACCGGCACTTATAATTTGCACATAGCCGGCATTGCGCAGGATTTAGGTTACAAAGGCGCGTTCACGATAAAATATGGCGTCGTCGACAAGGGTAGCAATTTCTTTGCCTTGGAGCGCGTGCCGATTTTCCACACGCCAACGACTATGAAAGATTTTTACGAGCGAATTGCTTGGCGACAAAGTTTTGAGGAATTTGGTTGGAAGAAAAGATAAAATCCCGTCGAAGTGCTCGGCGGGATTTTTTATTTCGTAGGGTATTTATCTTCTGCCGCGTTTAGGCGAGACAATAACGTAGCGGTAAGGCTCTTCGCCCGCGCTGTGCGTCTCGACGCGATTGTTATCTTGCAACGTCATATGAATAATTTTTCTTTCGTGGCGGCTCATCGGCTCAAGTTTAACGTCTTTGCGCGTCTTGATTGCGCGTTCAGCGACGCTCTTAGCCAATTTGGTAACAGTCTCAGCGCGGCGGCGGCGATAATCTTCAACGTCAAGAATGAAATAAATTCTATCGGCATTTCTGCGATTAACCGCCAAGTTCAGAAGGTATTGCAAAGCGTCAAGGGCTTGTCCGTGCCTGCCGATTAGGACGCCTAAACCTTTGCCGCTAAGGTCGAGTAAGCAACCGTCTTCCGATTCTTCAACCGTGATTGCAATTTCAATTTTCATAGCCGCGAAGACTTCTTGCAAGAAATTTTGCGCGTTGGCGATAATTTGTTCGCGGTCAACGGGCGCAAGCTCGGCAGGTTCTTCGACGGGCGACGGCTCCAATATCGGCTCGAAGTTTTCGGCGGGAACTTCTTCAACTGGTACAGATTCTTCGACTTTAACAGGTTCGGGCGGCAGAGTAACTTCGATTACTTTTGGCGGCTCGACAACTTTAACAGTAGCGCGAATTTTAGCGGGCGTCCCTCCGAACAGCCCCAAAAATTTTTTCGACGGCTCCTCCAAAACTTCAACCTCAAGTTCGCTTTCTTCAACGCCGAGTTCAGCGGCCGCCGCGCTGATTGCCTCTTCAATCGTCTTTCCGGTCATCTCAATCACTGTAGCCATTTAAGCAGCCTCCTTGTCGTCTTGTCTATTCGTCCACCACTGTTGAATAATCTGGACAATATTCATCGTCACCCAGTAGAGCACCAGCCCTGCTGGAAATTGCAAGCTTATCCACCCGATAAAAATTGGCATGATTATCATCATGATTCGCATTTGCTGATTGGCTTCGCTTGAATTGGACATCATTTTTTGTTGAAGAAAAGTCGTCGCCGCTGAAAGGAACGGCAAAGCGTAAATCGGGTCAGTTTCCGATAAACTCGGCAACCACAGGAACGACGGAGCCGCCCCGCCGTAATCGAAACTGTAAAGCGTATAATACATGCCCATTAGGATTGGCATTTGAATCAGCATGGGCAAGCAACCCGACATAGGGTTTGCGCCTTCTTTTTGATAAAGCTCCATTAATTTTTGTTGCATGACTTTTGGATTGTCCTTGTATTTTTCTTGCAGCTTTTTCATTTGCGGCTGAATGCGTTGCATAGCCTTCATTGATTGGAGTTGTTTTTTCGTGAGCGGGTAGACCAAAATTTTTATGAGAATGGTCAAGAGAATAATCGCCAGCCCGTAGCTGGGGACGCCGAGTGTTTCGGTCAGTGTATAAAGTGCATTTAGCACAACAGTCATAACTTTTTCTATCGGCTCGAATATGCCGCTAAAAATTCCGGGTTCGTCCAAGACATCACATCCTTTTTAGGGACTAGGGTTTTCATTCCTAATTAATCAACGGGGTCGTAGCCGCCTTTGCAAAACGGATTGCAACGCAGGATTCGCCAAATTGTCAGCAAGCCTCCGCGAAGTGCGCCGTATTTTTTCAGTGCGTCGATTGCGTAATTTGAACAAGTCGGCATGAATCGACAACAGGGCGTCTTAAGCGGCGATAACCATTTCTGGTAAAACTTTATAAGCGATATTAAAAATCTTGTCATGGCTTTAGAAGTTTAGCACGATTGCACAAGTCAAGGAAAGCTCTTTGCGCGTCCTTGAACTTGGCAGTAACTAAAAATTTTCTGCCGACAAGAATCATTCCGCAATCGCGGCGGAGAGAATTTTTGTTAAGCCGATAAGCTTCGCGCATGAGACGCTTGACGCGATTTCTAATCACCGCGCCGCCGAGTTTTTTTCCCGCCGCAAAGCCGACTTTCCCTCTATAGCGTTCGTCTTTGACAATCAAAATAACTAGCGCGTGGTTTGCGAACGAACGCCCGCGATTATGTACCGCGTTGAAATCGTGCTTGCCGCGAAATATTTCATTCTTGCTCAATTTGAACATAAATAAATCCTCCGCCCGCCGATAAAACGAAAAAAAAGGCCACTTCGTTTAGTGACCTGCCGCACTCTCAAGCTGTAAGCACTTTTCTGCCACGCTGACGGCGTCTTTTAATGACGAGCCGCCCGCCTTTTGTCTTCATGCGTTCGCGAAAGCCGTGCGT
>Ga0310697_10004790_pt1 | contig 13268 bp, 5 predicted proteins | sample 172DNAGHGlowgp2_FD_203883 | JGI IMG/M metagenome (GOLD analysis project Ga0310697, IMG submission 203883) | Sheep rumen microbial communities from Palmerston North, Manawatu-Wanganui, New Zealand - 1728 DNA GHGlow gp2 (v2) (version 2) | ecosystem: Host-associated > Mammals > Digestive system >...
GTGGCGAAGTAGCGACCCTCGAAGGCCTTGAAGTCGGCATCGGCATCGGGCATGATGTCGGTGATGTACTTCAGGTCGGTGCGCTCGGCCATCAGCTTGAGCAGTTCGGGCTCGTTGATGACTTCCTTGCGGGCGGTGTTGACCAGGATACCACCCTTGTGCATCTTGTTGACGAGGGCGTAGTTGATGCTCTGCTTGGTCTCGGCGGTGGCGGGGATGTGCAGAGAGACGATGTCGCAGGTCCCGAAGAGAGCTTCCTGGCTGGCAACGGCCTTGGCCATGGCGCTGGAGTTGATCTGCTCGGCGCTCATGAAGGCGTCGTAGGCGTAGACATCCATGCCGAAGCCCTTGGCGATGCGGGCCACATTGCGTCCCACGTTACCGAAGGCGAGGATACCCAGCTTCTTGCCCTTGAGCTCGGAGCCGCTCTTGCCGTTGTAGAAGTTGCGGACGGCATAGACGAGCAGACCCATGACGAGCTCGGCAACGGCGTTGCTGTTCTGGCCGGGGGTGTTCATGGCGACGATGCCGCGGGCGGTGCAAGCCTCGAGGTCGAGGTTGTCGTAGCCGGCGCCGGCGCGCACAACAATCTTCAGGTTCTTGGCGTGGTCGATGACCTCTTTGGTCACCTTGTCGGAGCGGACGATGAGGGCGTCGGCATCCTCAACGGCCTTGTAGAGGTCGTTCACGTCGGTATATTTCTCGAGGGCGGCAAACTGGTAGCCGTTCTCCTCGACAATCTTCTTGATACCGTCAACAGCCACTTTGGCAAACGGTTTCTCGGTAGCAACTAAAACTTTCATCTTGTTGTAAATCTTTATTTCATCGGAGAAGACGCAAGTGGGCTCCTTGCGAAGCTTCTTCTCGAACCCATGCCTGACGTCGTCTCTGATTTCCATGTTATTTTTATTTCAATCAGATTGTAAAAGATTTTAAAAGAATTTGCCTGCGTAGCTTTTTTCTCTTAAAATCTTTTACAATCTGATTGAGCTTTAAACTCTTACTTGTTAGCTTTCTCGAAGTCCTGCATGCACTGGACGAGAGCCTCGACGGCCTCGACGGGGCAAGCGTTGTAGAGGCTGGCGCGGAAGCCGCCCACCGAACGGTGACCCTTGATGCCGACCATGCCGCGCTCCTTGGCGAAGGCCATGAAGGCGTCCTGCAGGTTCTCGCGGCCCTCGGCCATGACCCAGCAGTGGTTCATGATGGAACGGTCTTCCTTCACGGCGGTGCCGCGGAACATGCTGTTGCGGTCGATCTCCTCGTAGAGCATCTTGCTCTTCTTGAGGTTGATCTTCTCCATCTCGGCGACGCCGCCGATGGTGTTCTTAACCCACTTCAGGGTCTCGTGCATGACGAAGATAGCGCTCACCGGGGGCGTGTTGAACATGGAGATGTTCTTGGCCTCTTCGGCGGCGTGGGTGCGGAAGTCCACCATGGTGGGCAGGGGGTTCATGTACTGGCGGTCGGTGATCTTGCCGAGGATGTCTTTGCGGACGATGTAGAAGGTGACACCGGCAGGGCCGACGTTCTTCTGGGCACCACCGTAGATGAGGCCGTACTTCTTCACGTCGACGGGGCGGCTCATGATGTCGGAGCTCATGTCGGCGACGAGCATGACGTTGTTGATCTCGTTGGCGGCGAAGTCCTTGCGGATCTCGGTGCCGTAGATGGTGTTGTTGGTGGTGATGTGGAAGTAGTCGGCGTCGGCGGGGACGGTCCAACCCTTCGGGATGTAGCTGTAGGTCTTGTCTTCGCTGGAGGCCACGATGACGGTCTCGCCGAAGTTCTTGGCCTCTTTGGCGGCCTTCTTGGCCCAGACGCCGGTCTGGAGGTAGGCGGCCTTCTTGTTCAGCAGGTTGGCGGGCACATCCATGAAGCCGGTGCTGGCGCCACCACCGAGGAAGAGGATTTCGTACTCAGCGGGGATGCCGAGCAGGTCGCGCCACAGCTGGCGGGTTTCTTCCATGGTGCGCTCCCAACCGGGAGTACGGTGAGAGATTTCGAGCAGACCGATACCGGTGTTGTCAAAGTCGCGGATAGCGGCGATGGTGGACTCGATGGCCTCTTTCGGCAGGACACAGGGACCTGCGTTGAAATTATAAGCTGTTTTCATTTTGTTTTATTTATTAAAAGGTTTATTTACAATCCTTTGACAGTTTGTTTTCTCTCTGTCAACAGGGGCAAAGATATGAAAAAAAAACGATATGCAACGACATAATACAAAAAAAAGTGGCCGGCGGCTTATTTGCCGCCGACCACACGTCGTGATCAGTGCTTGTCACCTGGATTGTAGAAGACAAACTGTCCGTCGATGACATCGATGATGATGGTCTCGTTGCCGTGTATCTTGCCTTCGAGGAGCTGGCGGCTCATCTCGTTCAAGATTTCACGCTGAATGACACGCTTCACCGGTCGGGCGCCCATGGCGGGGTCGAAGCCCACTTCGGCGAGGTGGTTCACCGCCTCGTCGGTCGCCGAGATGGTGATGTCGTTCTTCTCGAGCATCTTGGCCACGCCGCGCAGCTGAATGCGGACGATGTCGCGTATCTGGTTCTGCGTCAGGGGCTGGAACATGATGATCTCGTCGATACGGTTCAGGAACTCGGGACGGATGCGCTGTTTGAGCAGTTCCATGACAGCATTCTTGGTCTCGTCGAGTTCGAACTGGGTGGGCATGCTGCTGCCTTCCAGCTTCTCCCGAATGATGTCGCTGCCCATGTTCGAGGTCATTATGATGATTGTGTTCTTGAAGTCGCAGGTACGCCCCTTGTTGTCGGTCAGGCGGCCGTCTTCGAGCACCTGCAGCAGGATGTTGAACACATCGGGATGGGCTTTCTCGATCTCGTCGAACAGCACTATCGAGTAGGGTTTACGGCGCACGGCCTCTGTCAGTTGGCCGCTCTCGTCGTATCCGACGTACCCTGGGGGCGCTCCGATAAGTCTACTGACGCTGTGGCGCTCCTGGTATTCGCTCATATCGATACGCACCATCATGTTCTCGTCGTCGAAGAGCACCTCGGCGAGGGCCTTGGCGAGCTCGGTCTTACCGACGCCCGTGGTGCCGAGGAAGATGAAGCTGCCTATAGGCCGCTTGCCGTCGGAGAGGCCTGCCCTCGAGCGACGCACAGCGTTGGCAATGACGTTGATGGCCTCGTCCTGGCCGACGACGCGCTTGTGCAGCTCGTCTTCGAGGTGCAGCAGCCGCTCGCGTTCGCTCTGGAGCATGCGGGTCACGGGGATGCCGGTCCACTTGGAGACCACTTCGGCTATCTGCTCCGAGTCCACCTCCTCGTTGATCAAGGCACCCGACGCCTGCATCTCGCGCAGCTGGGATTTGAGGTCTTCCACCTTCTTCTCGGCCTCCTTGATGCGACCGTAGCGCAGCTCGGCGACACGACCGTAGTCGCCCTGCCGCTCGGCCTGTTCGGCCTCGAACTTATAGCTCTCGATGTTCTTCACCTCGGCCTGTATGCCTTCCACTATCTGCTTCTCGTTCTGCCAGCGAGCCTTCATCTGGTCGCGCTGCTCGCGCAGTCCGCCAAGCTCCTTGTCTATCTGGGATATCTTGTTTTGGTCGTTCTCGCGCTTGATGGCTTCGCGCTCAATTTCCAGCTGGCGTATCCTTCTTTCTATCTCGTCCAGCTCTTCAGGCACCGAGTCTATCTCCAGACGCAGCTTGGCTGCGGCCTCGTCGATGAGGTCGATTGCCTTGTCGGGCAGGAAGCGGTCGCTGATGTAGCGGTGGCTGAGTTCGGCGGCGGCGATGATGGCCTCGTCCTTGATACGGACGCGGTGGTGCACCTCGTAGCGCTCCTTCAGGCCACGCAGGATGGAGATGGTGTCCGGCACCGACGGCTCGTCGATGAGGACGGACTGGAAACGGCGCTCGAGGGCTTTATCCTTCTCGAAGTACTTCTGGTATTCGGCCAGGGTGGTGGCGCCGATGGCGCGGAGTTCGCCACGAGCCAGAGCCGGTTTGAGGATGTTGGCGGCGTCCATAGCCCCCTCGCCGCCACCGGCACCCACGAGGGTGTGGATTTCGTCGATGAAGAGGATTATCTCGCCGTCGGCCTCGTTGATTTCGCGGATGACGCTCTTCAGCCTCTCCTCGAACTCGCCCTTGTACTTGGCGCCGGCAATCAGGGCGCCCATGTCGAGACTGTAGATGGTCTTGCTCTTCAGATTCTCGGCGACGTCGCCGCTTACGATACGCTGTGCCAGCCCTTCGGCGATGGCTGTCTTACCGACGCCGGGTTCGCCGATGAGGATGGGGTTGTTTTTGGTGCGGCGGCTAAGAATCTGCAGCACACGGCGGATCTCTTCGTCACGCCCGATGACGGGGTCGAGCTTGCCGGCCTGAGCGAGCTGGTTGAGGTTTTTGGCGTACTTGTTCAGGGCGTTCATGGTCTGCTCCTGGTTTGGGGAGGTGACCTTGGAGCCCTTTCGCAGGTCTGCGATGGCGGCAAGGAGGGCCTTCTCGTTGCAACCGGCGTCTTTCAGCAGCTGGCTCACGCGGTCGCGACCGCTGAGGATGCCGAGCAGCAGGTGCTCCACGCTGACGAACTCGTCGTTCATCTTGGTGGCCCGCTGTTGGGCGTTCACGAGGGCCTGGTTGGCGTCGCTGCTGAGGTAGACCTGTCCGCCACTGACGCGGGGCATGCTGCCCAAGATGTCATCCACCTGCTGCGTCAAGCGGGGGATGTTGACCTCCATTTTCTTCAGGAGGTAGGGGGTCACGTTCTCGTCTTCGGAGAGGAGCCCCTTCAGCAGGTGAGCCGTCTCGATGGCCGGGTGCTGCCCGCCGAGGGCAATCTCCTGCGCCTTCTGCACGGCTTCCTGCGCTTTGATTGTGAACTTGTCTAATGTCATATTATTTGATTTTTGGAATTCTTGGTTGTTTTGCCTGACAATAATACAACAACCGTACCAAAAAAGCGGCGACTGCCAAAATGGCAGTCGCTGTGTCAGTCATCAGGAACGGTGCGGTTGAGGGTCGACTATCGGCGCGGCCGCGGAGCCGTTCCCGCCCCGTAGAGCCGCTGGACATAGGCGCCGAGGCCGGCACGGCGCAGACTCTGCTCGATAAGGTGCCGCTGGTCGGGCCGGTAGAAGAAGAAGAGGCGTCGCTGGTCTGCCTTGTCGGCCGGAGAGGTGGCCACGTAGACGGGTTTCATGCAGGAGGGGTCGATGCCGGTGTAGTACATCTCGGTGCTCAGGGTCATCGGGGTGGGTGTGAAGTCCTGAATCTGCTCCAGGCGGTAGCCCATCTTCTTCATTTCGACGGCCAGTTCGGCCATGTCCTCGAGCCGGCAACCGGGGTGGCTGCTTATGAAATAAGGTATCAGCTGGTAGCGGAGGCCCGCGTCGCGGCAGATGGCGTCGAAGCGACGTTTGGTCTCGCGGAAGAGCGAGAAGGAGGGCTTGCGCATCATGGCCAGCACGCGGTCGGAGGTGTGCTCGGGGGCCACCTTCAGGCGGCCGGAGGTGTGGTGCACCACCACCTCGCCGAAATACTGCCATCCGGCGTTGTCGTGTGGGGCGGATGCCTCGTCCCGACCCTCCTGGAAGAGGTCGCAGCGGATGCCGCTGCCCACATAGAGGTGTTTCACGCCCGGGTGCGCCGCCACTCTGCGCAGGAGGTGTATCATAGGCCGGTGGTCGCTGTCGAGGTTGCGGCACATGGTAGGCATGGAGCAGCTGTAGCGGCTGCAGCGACGGCAGAGGTCGGGATTCTTGCCGTGCATGCGCCACATGTTGGCTGAAGGGCCGCCGAGGTCGGTCAGCACGCCGTGGAATTCGGGGTCCTGGACGATGCGGTCGACTTCGGCCATGATGCTCGCCTCGCTGCGCGATGCTATCTGCTTGCCTTGGTGGGCGCTGATGGTGCAGAACGAGCAACCGCCGAAGCAGCCGCGGTGGGTGTTCACGCTCCAGCGTATCATGTCGAAAGCCGGGATGGGGCCGCGCTTCTTGTATTTGGGGTGCGGAAGCCGCATGTAGGGCAGGTCGAAGGTGGCGTCGATTTCGCCGGTCGTCATGGGGGGCTCGGGCGGGTTGACCACCACGTAGCGGTCGCCGTGGCGCTGCACGAGGGTGGCGCACTCCGTCTTGTTGCTCTCGAGCTCTATGACGTGGTAGTTCTCCGCCTCGAGGCGTTTGCTCTTCAGGCACTCCTCGTAGGAATGGAGTTCGATAACATTGTCCTCCCCTACCCTTTTCTCGTTCCCGATGTATGCCACCTGGGGCAGGTGGCGGCAGGCCTCGATGCCGTGGCCGGCGTCGAGGAGGCGGGCAATCTTGAGGGTGGTGCGCTCGCCCATGCCGTAGTTGAGCAGGTCGGCAGGGGTGTCGGCCAGGATGGATGGGAAGAGCCGGTCGTCCCAGTAGTCGTAGTGTGCCAGCCGGCGCATCGAGGCTTCGATGCCGCCGATGACGACGGGCACGTCGGGGAAGAGCTGCTTGAGGATGCGGGAGTAGACGTAGGTGGCGCGGTCGGGACGGAAGCCGGCCTGCCCGCCTGGGGTGTAGGCGTCGTCGCTGCGCAGGCGTCGTGCGGCGGTGTAGTGGTTCACCATGCTGTCCATGGCGCCACTGGTGACGCCGAAGAAGAGTCGCGGGGCGCCGAACTTGCGGAAGTCGCGCAGGTCGTCGCGCCAATTGGGCTGCGGGATGACGGCGACGCGGAATCCGGCCGCCTCGAGAGAGCGCCCGATGACGGCGGTGCCGAACGACGGATGGTCGATGTAGGCGTCGCCGGAGACGAGCACCACGTCGGGCCGGTCCCAGCCGAGGCGCTTCATCTCATCGAGTGTTATGGGCAGGAAGTGTGCCATCAATTGCCGGCCCGAATAATCTGAGTAGTGCCTTTGGAGTTGAGCAGTGTGGCCTTGACGGTGCGTGCGTGGCCGTCGCGGACGTAGTCCACGTCGACCTCGTCGCCTGGGGAGAAGAGGCCGAGCTCTTCGGTCATTTCGGCGAAGGTGTTCACCTCTTTGCCTGCTACGCGCAGAACGACGTCGCCGGGCACGATGCCGGCGCGGTCGGCGGCGCAGTCGGGGTTGACCTTGACGACGTAGAGGCCTTTGGTGTCGCGTGCGCCGACTTTCCGAGCTACGTTGGCGTCGACCTCGGTGACCTGTAGGCCGAGGTAGCCGCGCTGGACGTAGCCGTAGTGCTGCAGGTCGGCGGCGACCTTGACGGCGAGGTTGGAGGGGATGGCGAAGGAGTAGCCGATGTAGTTGCCGCCGTTGCCACCGGCGATGGCCGTCACGACGCCGATGAGCTCGCCCTGCGAGTTGACGAGAGCGCCGCCGCTGTTGCCGCTGTTGACGGCAGCGTCGGTCTGGAGGAAGGACTCGAGCGGGGTCTCGTTGGAGCGCGGGTTGTCGATAATGTGCATGTTGCGGGCCTTGGCGCTGATGATGCCGCTGGTCACGGTGGAGGTGAGGTTGAAGGGGTTGCCGATGGCGAGGACGGGCTCGCCGACGCGCACCTGGTCGCTGTTGCCGAAGGGGATGTAGGTGAGGCCCTCGGCTTCGACCTTGATGACGGCGAGGTCGGTGGCGGGGTCGTGGCCGACGAGGCGGGCGGGCAGCTCGCGGCGGTCGTTGAGAGTGACGCTGATGCGCTCGGCGTCCTGCACGACGTGGTTGTTGGTCAGGATGTAACCGTCGGCGGTGATGATGACGCCGGAGCCGTAGGCGTTGTAGACCTGGCGCTGGACGCCCTGGGGGATGATGAAACCGAAGAAGGACTGGTAGAGCGGGGTCATCTGCGTCATCTCGGTCTTGATGTGGACGACGCCGTCGATTGTGGCGGCGGCGACGTCGGTGAAGTCGGTCAGCGTGAGGCGGTGGACGGCGGGAGCAGGAGCCGGGGCGGCGACGGAGGCCACCACCTCGTCGGGCTTCTGAGCGCAAGCCTGCACCATCATGGCACATGTGGCGAGGGCTAATATGACAGAGTATTTCATAGGTGTTGTTGTTTGTGGTACTTTATAAACTGATTTCGGACTGTTTTATTGTCCGGGACGTACAAATTTCGTGCCAGTGTGCCGCCGGGAGAAAGAGAGGGGCCCGCCCAAACCAAACCGAGTGCCGGCCCCAGCAGGAGAAGGCCTATGGCCACGAGGGACTACCTGACGAGGAGCTTGCGGACGGCGTTGAGGTGCTCGCCGCTGAAGCGGACGAAGTAGGTGCCCTGTGCGAGGTTGGCGAGGTCGATGACGGAGTGGCTCTGGACGTTGGTCCGGAGGACTTCGCGGCCGCTGATGTCGACGATGGTGACGACGGCTGGCTCGCTGACGCTGACGTTGAGCATGGTGGTGGCGGGGTTGGGGAAGAGGGCGATGCCGTTCTCACCGACGCCGTCGATGCCGACGGTGAATGTCAGTTCGGGGCTCCATTCGCTCTGGTTGGTGGCGCTGCAGTAGGCACGGACGCGGACGCGGTAGGCGGTGGAGGGAGCCATGTTGGAGAGCACGTAGGTGGTGGCGTTGGCCATGACGAGGTGGTCGGGGTCGTCGTTCACCATGAGCTGCCACAGGGACTCGGTGGCGCCGGCGGTCCAGGCGATGGTGGCGCTGGTGCTGTCGACGGAGACGGTGTGGAGAGCTGACGGGACGAGGCATGCGGTGTCGTCCCCGGCGGCGAGGGTGGTCACCTCTTCGAAGACCCAGTCGGAGACGCCGTTGTCGCAGACGGCGCGGACGCCGACGGTGTAGGCGGTGGAGGGTGCGAGGTCGGAGAAGGTGTAGGAGGTGGCGGTGGTGGCTATGCCGGCGGCGGGACCGTCCCAGGTGCCCTGGACGATGTGGACCTCATAGCTGGCGGCCGAACCGCTGTAGTTAAGCAGAACGCTGGTGGCGGAGGGCACGACGGAGGTGATGGAGGGAGCGGCGCAGGGCGTGGGCGTCGGGGGCAGGACGCCGCCGGCGACGATGGACAGATTGTCGAGTGCCACGGGTGCGCTGCCCTGAGAGCCGTCGTTGCGCCACATGACGACGAGCTGCCAAGTGCCGTCGGAGGGGAGGGAGAAGATGCGGCTGTGGGTCTGCCAGGAGGACTGGCCGCAGAGGTAGTTGTCGGTGAGCGCTATCCAGCCGTCGGGGATGCTCGAGGAGGGGTTGGACATGCCGGCAGGGGCCTGTGTGCCGCCCGTGAGCTCGACAGGCTGTGCGAGGAAGATGCGCACGAAGTCGTAGTTGTTTTCGCCGTTGACCTTCCAGTCGACGGAGAGGGTGTAGGTGCCGGCGCTGTCGAAGGAGACGTAGCGTGAGGCGAAGGAGTAGGTGGCGGCGGCGTTGTTGTAGCCGTTGGTGAGGCCACCGTCGTTGGAGATGTAGAGGCCGTTGCTGCCGCCGTTGCTCTCGGCGGGGCCGATGTACCAGCCGTTGGTGCCGTTGGAGAGGAGCCAGTTGGCGGCGGAGGTCTCGAAGTCCTCGCTGAAGGGCATGACGGCGGGGGCAAAGTCGTAGACGCGGATCACGGCGACGGCGGTGTCGGCGCCATAGGCGTTGGAGGCGATGAGGGTGACGGTGTCGGTGCCGGTGGCGGTGTAGGTGAAGACGGCCGAGTCGGCGGCGGCGACAGGAGTCACACCGAGGGACGAGGACCAGGAGTAGGTGACGGGCGAGGCGCCCTCATGGAGGACGGCGCGCATGACGACGGGGACGTTGATGTCGGTCAGGCCGGGGCCCTGGACCGAGACGACGGGCACGAGTGCCGAGCGGACCTGGACGTTGCGGACCTGGACGCCGTTGTCGTTGTAGCTGTCGTGGACGAAGGCGATGCGGACGGTCTGGCCGGCGAGGTTGTCGATGGGAGCCGTGTAGTTGGTCCAGGCGCCGGCGTCGATGCTGGCGAGCTCGGTGGTGAAGCTGGCGGTGTCCATGCCGGAGGTGGAGAGGAGTACGCGGAGGTGTGAGCCGTAGCTGCTATAGGATGAGCCGTAGGCGTCCCAGGAGACGACGAGTCCTTCGGCGTCGTCGGGCAGGACGATGGCGGGCGAGATGAGCCAGTCGTTGGCGTTGGCGTTGTAGTTGGCGCCGGAGCGCATGTAGCCGCTGCTATAGTTCCAGTTGGAGGAGGTGGAGGCGTCGAGGTCGAGGGTGGTCCAGCAGGTGACGTTCTCGCCAGTGGCGAAGGTTTCGGTCCAGGGGATGACGGAGACCGGGGCGCAGGTGGTGCGGAAGGTGCCGGAGAGAGCGAAGCTGGTGTCGCCCGGGGCGCAGTAGGCGCGGAGGGAGACGGTGTACTCGACGTTCTCGTCGAGGTCGGTTATGGGGTAGGGGTTTTCGGAGACCTCGAAGGGCTCGGCGTCGCCGACGGTCAGGAGCCAGGAGCCTTCGTCGCCGAGGGCGGTCCAGCCGATGGTGAGGCTGTTCTCGGAGGCGTCGACGAGGTTGAGCGAGACGGGTGTGGGGCAGGTGTTGACATCGATGCTGACGTTGTCGACGGCGATGGGCGGGTTCTGGTTGCCGGTGCCGTACCAGTAGAGGATGATGGTGTGCTGTCCTTCGAGCATGGTGAAGGGAGCGGCGAACTGGGTCCAGGAGGAGGAGGAGACGCATTCGCTGCCGATGAGTGTCCATTCGCTGGAGGGGGAGCTGCCGGCGACGGGGTGGACGACGGAGTCGGCGATGTAGGCGCGCATGTAGCGGCTGCCGGCGGCGCCGGCGGCTTTCCACATGAAGCTGAGAGTGTATTCGCCGGATGCGGGCACTTCGACGTGGCGGTAGGCGTAGGATTGGCCGGTGAGGCCGTCGGCCATGAGGTTGGAGGCGCCGTTGTCGCGACTGATGTAGAGGGAGTTGGAGCCTTCGTAGGCGGTGGCGGAGCCGATGTACCAGCCGTTGAAACTGTTGGCGGTGTACCAGCTACAGTCGTCGCCGTCTTCGAAGCCTGTGGAGTAGGGGAAGGAGCTGACGAGGGAGTTGTCGATGACGGTGACGAGGACGCTGCGGGAGGCCTCGCCGTTGGCGTTGGAGGCGGTGACGGTGAGGATGTCGGAGCCGGCGGCGTTGTAGACGATGCGGACGTTAGTGGTGTCCTGGCTGACGATTTCGGCGAGGCCGCTTTCGAGCATGGGGGAGGTCCAGGTGTAGGAGTCGACGTCGCCGGACATAAGGTTGGCGTCGAGGGAGAGGGTGTCGCCGATGTTGACGGAGTAGGCGTTGTGCTCGAAGGGTCCGAGGACGGGGACGCCGACGCGGATGACGTTGAAGTCGTCGATCATGAGGGTGTAGATAGTGGGGTTGCCGACGGGCGAGACCTTGATGGCGAGGCGGTCGCCTTCGCCCTGGTAGGTGTCGAAGAGTACGTTGTAGACGTGGTATCCGCCGCTGAAGTTGTTGGAGGCGATGATGTCGACGGTGTCGACGGGGACGAAGGTGTACTCGCCCTGGTCGTCGGTCTCGATGACGCCGGCTTCGAAGAGGAAGCCGTTGGTGGAGTGGGTGGTGACGGCGTAGAAGGAGAGCTGGAGGGTGCTGACGTCCTCCATGCGGGGCAGGGCCAGGATTTCGGTCTCGCCCTGGTTGCTCTCGAACTCGAAGTACACTCTGCTGTTGTGTGCATTGGGGGCATGGACGTAGGCCGAGGGGAAGACGGGGTGCGGGTTGAGGTTGGTGTTGGTGCCGGTGGCCACCTGCACCCAGCAGTCGGGGCTCTCGCCGGTGACGAGTTCCTCGAAGCCGCTGCTGAAGGGGACGGGTGCATAGACGCTCTCGTCACAGGGAGCAGAGAAGGTGAGTGTGCGCCAGTAGGAGGTGTCGTCGCCGTCGCAGAGTCGGGCGACGCGGACGCTGTAGCGGGTGAGTGGGTAGGTGGAGAGGTCGTAGACGGTGTCGCCGGAGACGGGGTATTGGATGCCGTCGACTTCGACGATGTATTCATTGGAGGGGTCGAAGTTGGGGTCGCTCCAGGCGATGACGGTGGAGAAGGCGTCGTTGGGTGTCTGACGGAGGGCCGTGGGCGGGATGCAGGTGGGGCAGCCGTTGGCGACGGCGACGACGGTGTCGCCGTTGTTGGCGGTGCCGTTGAAGAGCTCGACGCCGGCGATGTCGACGATGCGGAGGTTGGGGTTGTAGAAGGTGTATACCGGTGCGCCGTAGAGAATGACCAGGCTGTCGCCGTTGCAGATGCTGACGTTGGTGGTGCTGCTGACGTCGGCCAGGAGGCCGCCGTTCTGGTAGATGCGGGCATGTGGCACGTAGTTGGCGGAGCTGTAGGAGGCAGTTGCATAGACCTGGAGCTCGCAGTTGCCGTTCTCGCAGAGGGTGCGGAACTGGCCGCTGACGGGCATGGAGGTGTCGCCCTCGCCGCAGATGGCGCGGACGGAGACGGTGTAGTTGGTGTTGGCCTCGTAGCCGCTGAGGTCGATGGAGGGTTGGCTTACGGGGCTGCCCGGCGCCTCGACGCCGTCGACATGGACACTCCACAGAGACTCGTTGCCGCCCGGGGTCCAGCTAAGGGTGGCGCCGTTGTTGGTGATGTCGCTGAAGGCCAGGTTTGTGGGCGAGGGGCAGGTGAGTTTGCCGATGTAGACGTTGTCCAAAGCGGCTGGGTCGGAGTAGATGCCGCTGACGTCGCTTCTCCACATGAAAATCAGCTTGTAGCTGCCGAGGTCGTCGTCGGTAAGGGTGATGGTGGTGTAGAAGTGCTGCCAAGAGGACTGCTGGTCGAAGCGGCTGCCGATCTGTGTGGCGCCGCTCAGCTGAGAGTTGGCGGACGGCGTGACCGAGGCCGGAGCCCAATAGACATACATGTAGTCGTAGTTGCTCTCGCCCAAGCACTTCCAATCGAACGCCAGTTCGTACTCGCCGCTCTCGTAGATGTCGAGGTTCAGCCATGCGTAGGAATAGATGTTGTTGGAGCTGTAGGCGTTCGACGTGCCGTTGTCGTTGGAGATGTAGAGGCTATGCGAGCCGTTGGCGAAGGTGGCCGAGCCCACGACCCAGCCGTCGCTACCGTTGGCCATGGACCAATAGGCGTTGTCGGCTTCGTTCTCGAACGTGAACGTTTTGGGCATGTCGTAGTCGGTCAACGGCATAGCCTGTGCACTTGCCATCGCCGGCAGCGCCACCAGTGCCGCCAGCGCGAAGAAACGATGTAATTTTTCCAGCATAATGTATTGATTTATAATTTGTAATTTGTGTTTTATATCTTCTTTGACACCTGCAAACATACGACACTTTGTTTATGTTTGCAAATTATTTTTTTTATTGGAGGACGACAAAACCGCAAACTGCAACACCGGCCTGCGTT
>Ga0310697_10004791_pt1 | contig 13261 bp, 10 predicted proteins | sample 172DNAGHGlowgp2_FD_203883 | JGI IMG/M metagenome (GOLD analysis project Ga0310697, IMG submission 203883) | Sheep rumen microbial communities from Palmerston North, Manawatu-Wanganui, New Zealand - 1728 DNA GHGlow gp2 (v2) (version 2) | ecosystem: Host-associated > Mammals > Digestive system >...
AATTGAAGTTGAAGCTTGAGAGATAGCACATCCATGACCAGAAAACGCCATATCTTCTATAACATTTCCCTTAACTTTCATTTCAATTTGTATTTCATCTCCACAATTAGGATTATGTCCTAATTCTGAAAAATCTGCGTTATCTAATTTTTTCTTATTATAAGAATTCATACTGTGTTCCATAATAAGGTCATTATATAATTCGTCTAATCCGTCCATTTTACTCCTCTTCTAGTTTGGATATTTTAAATTTTTTAGTATAAGGCATCTTATTTAACTATATACTTTTTAAACATTCCATATGCTTTTTCAATAGCATCTACTAATTTATCAACATCTTCTTTTGTATTATACATATAAAAACTTGCTCTACATGTTGAATCAATTCCCATACTTCTTAATAGTGGTTGTGCACAATGATTACCTGATCTTACACATACACCTTCTGCATCTAATATGCTTGCTACATCATGTGGATGTACTCCTCTAATATTAAATGATATAACTCCATTATGATTTTCCTTATGAGGTGTTACATATAAATCTAAGTAATCCAATTTACTTAGTCTTTCATATGCATAATCAACAACTTCTTTTTCGATTTTCATAATTGTATCGTATCCAATTTTATTGATGTAATCAATTGCAGCACCTAAACCTATAACACCCTCAACATTTTGAGTACCAGCCTCAAATTTATTTGGAAGTGGTGCAAATGTTGTATCTTGTTCATATACATACTCAATCATATCGCCACCCATCAAAAATGGCTTCATATTATTTAATAAGCTTTTCTTTCCATAGAGAACTCCTATTCCCATTGGTGAAAGCATTTTATGTCCAGAAAATACTAAAAAGTCACAATCTAAATCTTGAACATCTATTTTCATATGTGGAATACTCTGAGAAGCATCAACAATTACTATTGCTCCTTTTTTATGAGCATATTTAATTATTTCTTTAACATTATTAATTGTTCCTAAAACATTTGATACATGAGTAATTGAAACAATCTTTGTTTTATCAGTAATTTTTGATTTTATTTCTTCCTCAGTAAGTTCATATTCATCATTAATATACATGTAATTTAGCTTAGCATTTTTTGTCTTAGTAACCATTTGCCAAGGCACTAAATTAGAATGATGTTCCATTATAGAAATAACTACTTCATCACCATCTGAAATATTTTCAAGTCCATATGAATATGCAAGAAGATTTAAGCTTTCAGAAGCATTCTTTGAAAAAATAATTTCTTCTGGTGAACTACTATTTATAAACTTTGCAATTTTACTTCTAGTATTTTCATAAGCTTCTGTAGCTGTCATGCTTAATGAATAAGCTCCTCTATGAGGATTAGCGTTTTCTTCTTTATAATAATTCTCTATTGCATCTAGTACTTCTTGTGGCTTTTGAGTTGTAGCTCCACTATCTAAATATACAATATTACTATTGCTAAGTAATGGAAAATCTTTTTTTATTTCTTTAGCATCCATAACTTTTTCCTTTCTTAATCTAATCTTTTATCGATTTCATATAATACTCTATTTTTATATTCATCACTTGGAAATTTTTCTATTATGCTATTAAATTTAGCTTTAACGAGTAGTTTTAAAGCTTCTTTCCTATCAAATCCTCTAGACATGATATAAAACAATTCTTTGTTTCCAACTTTTCCTGCTGAATTTCCATGACTTCCTTCTACATCCTCTTCACTACAAAGAAGAACAGGCATAGCTATTGATTTTGAATTATCTGAAAGAAGCGCACATGATTCTTGTTCGTTTCCTTTTGCTTTCTTACATCCATTTTTAAAATCAATTATTCCTTTGAAGTGATTTTTAGCATTATCATTTAACGCTCCTTCAATAATCATATTAGTTTCTGATTTCTTACCACGTAAGTCTGTTACGTAATTAGAATCTATTAACTGGTCTTTTACTCCTAGGAATATTGTATTAATATTACTTGTTGCATTATCTCCAACAACATTAGAATAATAATTAGATATACTATTTTTTCCACCAAAATCAACAACATTATATTCAACTATAGATCCTTCTTCTAACTTGTTCTCAATTGAAATAAAGTTATTTGAATTAACATTTAGTAAATTAATAATATTAACTTTTATATTAGCATCCTTTTTAGCATATAATCTTACTAAACCATTATGATAATATTCTAAATCATCTTTAGATTTATAAATAATGTTAATTACTTCTTTGCAACCTTCTTCAGACTCAATATCAATATTATCAACTAATGCTATATTATCTTTATCAAATTCGAAGTCTAATTCAATGCTTTTGTTTGTCTTAGTATTAACATTAATCTTTGCTTCAAAATTAGCATTTTCAAAAACTTCTTGCTCAAATCTTGTTCCTATTCCATATGTTAATTTTTCTCTAGATACATTTTTTGATATCTCGTCTTTTTGTGAATCACTATTAATATTAACATTTTTAAACTCTTTTATTTTAGGAAATTCAACATTTGTAAGTTTAATATCATTAATTTGAAAATTTCTTGATGTTCTTACTGATGTCTCATTTATTACTAAATCCTTCATTTATTTTTATCCTTTCAAACTATCCTATAGATCCTTCTAATTCTAAATTAATTAGATTATTCATTTCAACAGCATATTCTACTGGAAGCTCTTTAGAAATTGGATATGCAAATCCTCTTACAATCATTGCTTTTGCATCTTCTTCAGATATTCCTCTACTCATCAAATAGAATATAGTCTTATCACTTAACTTACCAATGGTAGCTTCATGAGAAAATTCAACGTCATCAGTTCTAATATCATTTGTTGGAATAGTATCTGAAACAGATTCATCATCTAACATTAATGACTCACATGAAACTGTTGACTTTGATTTCTTTGCTACTTCATTTATTCTAACTAAAGATCTATATGTACACCTTCCACCATTTTTTGAAATAGATTTTGAATTAATTACACTTGATGTTTTTGGTGCATTATGAATAACTTTAAATCCAGTATCTAAGTTCTGTGTAGCACCAGCAAATGAAATACCAGTATATTCAGTATTTGCTCCTTCACCATTTAGTACACTAAGTGGATAAAGCATAGATACATGTGATCCAAATGAACCAGTTACCCAAATCATTTGTGCATTTTTTCCTACTATAGCTTTTTTAGTATTTAAGTTCATCATATTCTTAGACCAATTTTCAATAGTAGAGTATCTAAGGTATGCATTATCCTTAACGTATAGTTCAACGCATCCAGCATGTAAATTAAGTTTACTATACTTTGGTGCACTACATCCTTCTATAAAGTGAAGTGAAGCACCTTCTTCTACTATAATTAATGTATGTTCAAATTGACCAGATTCTGGTGAGTTTAATCTAAAATATGATTGAAGTGGATAATCAAGTTTTACTCCCTTTGGTACATATACAAATGAACCACCTGACCATACAGCAGCATGAAGTGCTGTAAATTTATGATCTGTAATTGGCACACATTTCATAAAGTGCTCTTTTACAATGTCTGGATACTCTCTTACAGCAGTTTCCATATCTGTATATATAACACCTTGTTTAATTAATTCTTCTTTCATAGAGTGATATACAACTTCAGAGTCATATTGAGCTCCAACACCTGCTAAAGATTTTTTCTCTGCTTCAGGAATTCCAAGTTTATCAAATGTATTCTTTATATCATCAGGTACATCATCCCATGATGAGTTTAATTTAGATTTTGGTCTTACATATGTTGCTATATCATTCATATCAAGTTCTGATAAATCTGGTCCCCAAGTTGGAAGTTCGATTTTTTCATATTCTTCAAATGCTTTAAGTCTTATATCTCTCATCCAATCAGGATCATTTTTCATCTTAGATATTTCTAAAACGATTTCTCGAGTTAGACCTTTATCCATTTTAAACTCGTATTCATCTTTATTTTTTATATCGTAAATATTTCTATTAATATCATCAACTTTTGTCTTAGCCATAATTAATAAAAGTCCTTTCTAACTTACATGTTTTTGTATTTACTATAACCATTTTCTTCAATTTCTTTTGCTAAAGATTGGTCTCCAGTTTTTACAATTTTTCCATCTACTAAAACATGTACATAGTCAACCTTTAAACTGTTTAATATTTTTGTATTATGAGTAATGATTAATACTGCATTATCATCATTTTTAAACATTTCTATTCCTTTTGAAACTGTTTTTATAGCATCAACATCCAAGCCTGAATCTGTCTCATCTAAGATTGCAAGTTTTGGATTTAGTACTAGCATTTGAAGGATTTCATTCTTCTTTTTCTCTCCACCAGAAAAACCAACATTTAAACTTCTATCCATATTTTGTGGATTCATCTTTAATGATTCAATGTTTTTCTTTAATTCATCTCTAAATTCAAAAATCTTTACTGGCTTTCCTGTAGTTTTATTTTTAGCATACTTTAAAAAGTTAGTTACTGAAATACCAGGGATTTCTTCTGGTAATTGGAATGACATAAAAACACCTTTTCTAGCTATTTCATCTGTCTTTAAGTTAGTAATGTCTTCGCCATCAAATGTAATAGTTCCAGCAACTTTATGGTATTCTGGATTATTTAAAATTGCATTTGCTGTTGTTGACTTTCCAGAACCATTAGGACCCATTATTACATGTATTTCTCCTTTATTAATTTTAAGATTTATTCCCTTTAATATTTCTTTATCTCCTGCATTTACAGAAACGTCTTTCATATTTAGTAATTCTTTCATCTATTTATCTCCTTTACGCTCTCTAATTGATACTCTTAAACATTCTCTACATCTTTGTTGGTTTACATCATAGTCACATGATAAATCAGTTAATCCTAATTCCTTGTGAACATATTTAACCAGTTTATTTATTGTTACGTCACTCATATCAGATTTTAATTTTTCAGCTTCACTTTCCGCTAGCTTTTCTTCTAAACCTAATACATCTTTTAAGAAAACATACACAATATCATAACTTTCTATTATCTTCTTTGCGTATTGTTCTCCTTCACTTGTTAATTGTATTTCACCATAGGTTTCATACGTGACTAAATTCTTTTCACTCAAGCTTTTTATAGCCTTATTAACACTCGGTTTAGAACAATTCATACTGTTTGCTATATCTGTTACTCTAATGCTTCCCTGTTTTTTATCCAATATATACATATTTCTTAAATATTCTTCTAAAGAACTCGAAATCATATTTATCTCCTTTAATGTTAACCTCGGCTAACATTATATTATTTTCTACCTCTAAAGTCAACAAAAAACCCATAAATAAATGAAAAACCGGAGCACCTACTTAAAGGTACCCCGGTCAGCTACTCAGCCGTTAAAATGTGTCTTTAGAACTCATCTTGGCTTTTTCGCTTAAGTCTTGGTCTAGTGGTATTGCCTCTTGCGATACGATCGTCTGATTGGCTCCCCATGTCCTTTGTGTTTCGAACCTCTGGATCTCTTTATTGCCTGCTCGCTCTTTTTGGTCCATCCAAATTTGTTGAGCTTACTCGGCATTTTCTTGATCTTCAGTTCCCATGTCCTTCTGCTTCCCATCATAACCATATGATACATGGTATTTCTGTTTATGAAGTCAACTTCAGGAACATTTTCACATTCGTCAGAAACTGCCTTTTGGAACTCTTTTTGGACACTCGTAGCCCCATGGTTGATGAGAACCATTACGGGGTGTTCGAAAAGCCTTATAAGATCAAGCAGCTGATCCTCGGTCGCGTGTGAAGTACACTCCCTTGTAGTGAAAACTTTCGCTCGTTTCACATAGGTCTCTCCTCTAATGGTAATTTGAGACTCATGTTTACTCTCGAGAAGATCACGAGCAATCGTTTCCTCTGCTGCATATCCAACGAGATGGATTACAGAATTAGGATCACTCAGGAATATAGGGACATACGTTACGGCAGGTCCGTTTGAAAGCATTCCCGATGTTGTGATCAACAACACAGGCCTGTTGTCATTCAGAATGTTGCCGCGTGCTTTAGCATCAACAACTTCCAGATTCTTAGGCAGGAAATCCGCCATAGGTTTGTTGTACCATTCCAGGATCGAAATGTACTTCTGGGTCGTCTTAATGCCAAGGTTTCCGTCATAACAAATCCTGTAACCTGACGGGATTAGGCCCTCGTCCTGCATCCTCCTGACAAGCAGAAGCATTTCCTGCATTCTGCCCTGAGCAAAAGCTCCTATCAGGATGTTCTTGCCGGCGGCGAGCGATTCCATCAGATTTCTCTTGAGAACGTACTTTATCTCGTCAGATCTGGTTGAACCGTAGGTAGATTCGCAGACAATAATGAGGTCTTTTCTCAGGAGTTTCTTCGGAAGCGGCGGTACCTTGAAGAACGGGTTGTACGGCTTGTAGTCTCCAGTGAAGAAGTACTCAATGTCTTTCTTCCCGTAACCAGCAATCCTCAGATGAATCATGCCAGCGCCAAGAAGATGCCCGTTTTCATAGTAGGTAACATACACTCCCGGAATGATTTCGAACTCTTTCCTGAAAGGAAGACCAATTGACTGCGCTTTAGCCTTATTTACGTCCTCATTGTAGAACAAAGGCTTGAACTGCCATGCGTCATTCGGAAACTTCTGCTTGAGATAGTTTGTGTTTTCCTCCTGCTGCGCGGCACAATCCAACCAAAAGTCACCAACAAGCTCGCGGGTAATACTTGTCATGTAGATCGGCCCCGAAAAGCCTTCTCTTACCATCTTGGGTATCAATCCCGTGTGATCGATGTGATTGTGGGTGACAATGATTGCATCAATCTTACGCGGATCCAGGTCGTGAACATAGTTAAGCACCCTGTACTCAATTTCCTGGAAATAACCGCAGTCGATCAAGATCCTCTTTACCTCCCCGTACGGGAATTCAATTCGGAGCAAGAATCGTGACCCGGTCACCTCCATTTGGTAGGCGCTCAAGTACGCTTTTAAGTTTGCATTCATGCAATTCCTCCTTTGGGTTTAAAAACGATTAATTGTAGTGCAACTGTGCCATTTAGTAATCCCTCCTATCTTTTTCTACGCCAATGGTTTAAACTGCTAGAACAAAACCTCCTTTCCTTAATTCTCAGCAACTCTGCCAAGAACTGATATAACATTCATTACGAATGCATATTAATTATAACATGGTTATTGTCATATTTCCAATAAAAACCAAAAAAAACTTGATAATTTTGCAAATTATCAAGTTTTTTGGTTTATATAACTTTATTGATTAATCTATTTGGATTAACTTCTTGCCTTCAACTTTCTTTTCTTCCTCTTTAGGGAATACTAATGTTAATTTACCATTCTTGAATGAAGCTTTTACATCATCTTCTGTAACATTTTCACCTACATAGAAGCTTCTTGAGCATTCTCCAAAGTATCTTTCTTTACGTATATATGATTCTTTCTTGTCAGTATCTTCTTTAGAGTTATCTACTTTAGCATTAACTGTTAAGTATCCATCTTCAATTGAGATTTCAATGTTCTCTTTATCATATCCTGGTAAATCCATTTCTAGCATGTAGTTTCCATCTTTTTCTCTGATATCTGTCTTCATTACTTTTTCAACAGCCTTTCTATCAAAGAATGGGTCCTTTCCAAAAATATCATCCCATAAATCATAATCATTTCTTCTTGGTATCATCATCATAATAATCACTCCTTTTTTAATATAGTCATGTGTTGATACCTATTGCGGTAAGCACATTTTCTTGACTCTGTATGCTAGCTTTTCCAGAGTCTATTCAAAGTACTTTTTTTCTCTTTTCAAATATATTATAGCACTATTTTTAGCAATGTCAATAGGAGAGTGCTAATTTTTTTAAAATTTTTAAAACGTCAAAAAAGAGCTATTTCTAGCTCTTTTCAGGGTTTTAAAATCAATTATATTTCTATAAATCCACCAATAATTTTGCTTTCGCTAACATCATTGATATAACTTTTTCCACCACTTAAAACTACCTTATCACCTTTAGCTAACCAGCCTTGTTCTTTTAATTTTTTAATACCAAGATCTACAGTGATATCTTTTGATTCTTGTGGTTCAATATATATTGGATTAACATTCCATGATAATCCTAATTGTCTAAATGTTACTTTATCATCGCATATTGCAAATATTGGACATGCACATCCCATACCAGATAATCTTCTTGCTGAATCTCCTGTATGTGTATAACATACAACAGCATCAGCTTTTGTATTCTTAGCGATAATACAAGTTGAATAAGCAATATTATCCTCTAAGTTGTTTAATAATACTTTATCTTTAGCATCGAATCTTGACCAATAATTAATTTCTGGTTCAACTCTTAAGGCTATCTTTGTCATAGCTTTAACGCACTCTAAAGGATATTTACCCATAGCACATTCTCCAGAAAGCATTACAGCACTTGCTCTATCATAGATAGCATTAGCAACGTCAGAAGCTTCTGCTCTAGTTGGTAATGGGTTATTCATCATTGATTCTAGCATTTGTGTTGCTGTAATAACTGGTTTATCTAATCTATTTGCTAATCTTATTAATTTCTTTTGCATAACTGGTGGTTCAGTGAAATCTGTTTCTGTTGCCATATCTCCACGAGCAATCATTTGAGCATCTGCTACTTTAACGATTTCTTCGTAGTTACTTATACCTTCAACGTTTTCAATTTTTGTGATTAATTTAATTTTTTGTCCACCGTGTTCATCTAATACTTTTCTTACTTGAGCAATGTCATCAAGATTTCTTGCAAATGAAATTGCAACGAAATCATACTCATGTTCACAAGCAGCAATTAAGTCGTTAACATCTTTCTCTTTTAATGCAGGTAAACGAATAATTGTACCTGGTAAGTTCATTGTTTTTCTACTTCCTAAAGGATTTCCATGAACTACTGTACATTCAATATCTTTATCTACTATTTGATCAACTCTTAATTCAATTGCTCCATCATCTATTAATATTTTTGTTCCTGGCCCAACATCTTGATATAGATTTTTGTATGTTACAGATACTCTGTTTTGATCTCCAACAATATCTTCGTTAACTAAAACGAATTTTTGTCCATCAACTAGAGGAATCTTTTCTGTCTTTCCTGTAACTAACATTCCTGTTCTAATTTCTGGACCTTGCATATCAAGGATCATTGGAATAGGTAATTCTTTCTCATTTCTTATTCTAATAATTTCATTTGTTTTCCATTCTTGATCTTCATAACTGCCATGAGAATAATTGATTCTGCAAACGTTTAACCCTGCGTCAAACAATTGCTCCAACATATTTTCACTCGCAGGTCCAATAGTTCCTACAATCTTTGTTTTTTTCAAATTTTCTCTCATATAAATATAACACTCCTTCTTCTCATATAAAACACGCCAGTAAACATTATAACATAAGTAAATATTAAATCAATACTTTTTTATCGAATTATTATTTAATTTCTTTTTCACTATTTCTTACGTGCTTCATTATAAATACATTTATCTCTGCTCCTAAAAGGATGGCATAAAGACATGCATATACCCACATCATTATTAGCATAACTGTTGTTAAACTACCATAAAGATTTGCAAATCCATGAAAAATATTAATGTATATAGAAAAAATCCATGATAAAACAAACCAAGCAACTGCAGCAAATGCTGCACCATAGATTTGATCTCTAAAATGTAGTTTTTTTCTAGGTACAAAAAATTTATAAATTAATGAAAACACAATTGTCATTATCAGAATCAAAAATAAGCCTCTTATTCTCAAAATAAATGAAATTACATGTCCTAATTCAACAAATGGCTTAATATACGTTCTGTAAAGTTGTTTTCCAAAAATTACTAATACAAAAAATGAAACTAGTCCTAAAATAAATAAAAGTGTATATATAATTCCTTCTGTTCTCATAATAGAAGTAACTTTTCTTCCTCTTGATTTATATACCGTTCTTAATCCTTTCAACAGAGCAAAGAATCCCCTGCTTGCAGACCACAAAGCAAAGATTGCTGCAACTGAAATTGTCCTATATGAATGTGAATATATTTCATTAATTATGCCTGTAATATAATCTTTCATATTTACTGGAAAGAAATATACTAAGTATTTAATCAAATCAGTTTCTGATACGGATGTATATCTAATTAGTGTTAATACTAGCATAAAAAATGGAACAAAAGAAAGAATAGTAAAAAATGCACATTCAGCAGCATATTCAGTAATGTGATCTCTTTTAAATCTTATAAACATTTTATTTATTTTAAATACTAAATCTTTCATGTCGCCTCCATGAATATAGTAGATTATAACATTAAAACTTTTTTATAACAATAAAAAAAGACAATTATAAGCATATAACTGTCTTTTGGTACCTTTCTATGCATCGAACATAAGCTACTCCCAAATGAGTAAAAAGGCATAAAAAAATCTGGCAACTTCCTATTTTCCCAGCAAGGTAACTCGCAAGTATCTTCGGCACTAAGGAGCTTGACTTCTGTGTTCGGCATGGGAACAGGTATTTCCTCCTCGTCATAATCACCAGAAAATTTTAGTATGCTGTTTAGCACACTCAAAAATACATAGATAAATACTCTTTCGATAGAGCAAAACTTGTGGTTAAGCCCTCGATCTATTAGTAATGGTCAGCTACATGTATCACTACACTTCCACCTCCATCCTATCAACCGGGTCGTCTTCCCGGAATCTTACTACCTTACGATATGGGATATCTTATCTTAGGGTGGGCTTCACACTTAGATGCTTTCAGCGTTTATCCCATCCGTACTTAGCTACTCAGCCATGCCATTGGTATGACAACTGATACACCATTGGTACGTCCATCCTGGTCCTCTCGTACTAAGGACAGCTCCCTTCAAATATCCTGCGCCTGCGACAGATAAGGACCGAACTGTCTCACGACGTTCTGAACCCAGCTCGCGTACCGCTTTAATGGGCGAACAGCCCAACCCTTGGAACGTACTTCCGCTCCAGGATGCGATGAGCCGACATCGAGGTGCCAAACCTCCCCGTCGATGTGAACTCTTGGGAGAGATAAGCCTGTTATCCCCAGGGTAACTTTTGTCCGTTGAGCGATGGCATTTCCATTTACAACCACCGGATCACTAAGACCTACTTTCGTATCTGGTCGACATGTCTGTCTTTCAGTTAAGCTTCCTTCTGCCTTTGCACTCTTACGCCTGATTTCTGACCAGGCTGAGGAAACCTTTGTGCGCCTCCGTTACTCTTTAGGAGGCGACCGCCCCAGTCAAACTGCCCGCCTGACATTGTCCTCTGGCCGGATTACGACCACAAGTTAGAATTCCAATAATTTAAGGGTAGTATCCCAACAATGGCTCCTACAAAGCTGACGCCCTGTACTCAAAGCCTCCTACCTATCCTGTACATAAACCACCGAAACCCAGTATCAAGCTACAGTAAAGCTCCATGGGGTCTTTCTGTCTTGTCGCAGGTAACTAGCATCTTCACTAGTACTACAATTTCGCCGGGGACATTGTCGAGACAGCTCTCAAATCATTACGCCTTTCGTGCGGGTCAGAACTTACCTGACAAGGAATTTCGCTACCTTAGGACCGTTATAGTTACGGCCGCCGTTCACTGGGGCTTTGGTTCAGGGCTTTGATATAATCTAACTCTTCCCCTTGACCTTCCAGCACTGGGCAGGCGTCAGCTCCTATACTTCATCTTTCGATTTAGCAGAAACCTGTGTTTTTGTTAAACAGTTGCTTGAGACTCTTCTCTGCGACTGGCTGTTACACCAGCACCCCTTCTCCCGAAGTTACGGGGTCATTTTGCCGAGTTCCTTAACAATGCTTCTCCCGTTCGTCTTGGGATCCTCTCCCCATCTACCTGTGTCGGTTTGCGGTACGGGTATTTATATAAAAGACTCACTTACTTTTCTCGCCAGTGTGATTCTTGATAATTCGTTATTTTTAATTTCACTATACCTTGCGGTACGAGTATTTCCACTTCCTCGCATATCTTCCTCTACTGTGTCATAAGCGCTTTTTAATTATATACATAGTGCAGGAATTTTTTGCCTGCTATCCATCGGATACGCCTTTTGGCCTCTCCTTAGGTCCCGACTTACCCTGGGCGGACGAACCTTCCCCAGGAAACCTTAGACTTTCGACGGCAAGGATTCTCACCTTGCTCTCGCTACTTATTCCAGCATTCTCTCTTCTATCTCGTCCAGTAGTCTTTTCAGTCTACCTTCAACCTACTATAGAATGCTCCTCTACCACTCATAATCTAATGACTACAAATTCGCAATTTCGGTGAATAGCTTAGCCCCGGTAATTTTCCGCGCAACTTCACTCGACCAGTGAGCTATTACGCACTCTTTGAATGAATGGCTGCTTCTAAGCCAACATCCTGGTTGTTTACGCAAAATCACATCGTTTCCCACTTAGCTATTTCTTTGGGACCTTAATTGACGATCTGGGCTCTTTCCCTTTTGACCACGGAACTTAGCTCCCGCAGTCTGACTCCTGAGAAACAATTCACGGTATTCGGAGTTTGATAAAGTTCAGTAACCTGGTTTAGGCCCCTAGCTTCTTCAGTGCTCTACCCCCATGAATCTTTTACCTCAAGGCTAGCCCTAAAGCTATTTCGAGGAGAACCAGCTATCTCTGAGTTCGATTGGAATTTCTCCGCTAACCACAGTTCATCCGGTGCCTTTTTAACGACAATCAGTTCGGACCTCCACTTGATTTTACTCAAGCTTCATCCTGACCATGGTTAGGTCACTCAGTTTCGGGTCTATTATATATGACTTAAGTTGCCCTATTCAGACTCGCTTTCGCTTCGGCTCCGCATCTTATTAATGCTTAACCTTGCCATATACAATAACTCGCTGGACCGTTCTACAAAAAGTACGACATCGCACTTTAACGTGCTTTGTCTGCTTGTAAACATAAGGTTTCAGGTTCTATTTCACTCCCCTCCCGGGGTTCTTTTCAACTTTCCCTCACGGTACTGCTCCACTATCGGTCACCAAGTAGTATTTAGCCTTACGGGATGGTCCCCGCATGTTCATACAAGATTCCACGTGCCTTGTACTACTCTGGATACCACCATGTCAACTCATCTTTCATATACTAGACTTTCACTATCTATGGTTTGACTTTCCAGACAATTCTACTAGATTTGTTGAATCAATTATGTGGTCCGAACCCTTAAAATATTACTATCTTAAGTTTAGGCTCTTCCTCTTTCGCTCGCCACTACTCAAGGAATCGAATTTTCTTTCTTTTCCTGTAGGT
>Ga0310697_10004793_pt1 | contig 13260 bp, 8 predicted proteins | sample 172DNAGHGlowgp2_FD_203883 | JGI IMG/M metagenome (GOLD analysis project Ga0310697, IMG submission 203883) | Sheep rumen microbial communities from Palmerston North, Manawatu-Wanganui, New Zealand - 1728 DNA GHGlow gp2 (v2) (version 2) | ecosystem: Host-associated > Mammals > Digestive system >...
GAGCGACGCGACCTCCTCGCCCAGACCGGAAATGAGATTACGGCCAGCAAATACAAGCGACGGCACGTCGCCCGAGTCGATGCGCCAGACACCGAACAGCGTTTCTGCTACCTCGGCGAGCGTTTCTGGAGTGCCAGAGGAAACATCAAGACGACGCGGGAAGCTCGCGTAGTGGGCCGCGCGGCTCGCCATGAGCTTTTCGAGGGCGGCGTGGTTGCCGGCGAGCGGACGCGATCCCGGCGCGTTGTCGATGCGGTGGCAGAGCGCCTCGAACGTGCAGGCAAGGCAGAGCACCTCGCCGTTCGCCTCGGCAAGGGCGCGGCATTCCGGATTGAGCAACGCGCCGCCGCCGAGTGCAACTATGTGCCGCGGCCGCGCGGCCATGTCCGCAAGCGCCTGCTTCTCGCGGGCGCGGAAACCAGACTCCCCTTCCTCCGCGAAGATCTGCGGGATCGGACGCCCGGCCGTCTCGACGATCACGGCGTCGAGGTCGGTGAACGGCAGACCGAGCCGCGCGGCGAGCAATCGGCCGATGGTCGACTTGCCACTGCCAGGCGGCCCGTAGAGGAACAAATGCTTCACGGGAGTCGTTAGGCTTCGGCCTTGTTTGTGTTCTGGGCCTCGTTCACGCGCATCAGGCGGCCCATGACGTCCTTGTCGTTCAGTTCGGCGATGGCCTTCTCGGCCTCCGGACGGTTCGGCATCACGACGAAGGCGAAGCCCTTGGACTTGTTGTTGTAGCGGTTCGTGACGAGACGCACGGAGTCGACCTTGCCGAACGCCTCGAACGTCTGGCGAAGCTGGTCTTCCGTCATGTCGTAGCTCAGGTTGCCCACGTAGAGCTCCACGCTGCCGGCGGGAATCGGGGGACGGGCGGTCACGGGACGCGGATCGCGGCGCACCGGCTGCTGCGGCTTCTTCTGCTGCTGGGACTGCTGGGGCTTCTTGGCCGCGCCCTTCGCGGCCTTGCGGCGTCCGACGATGAACCCGATGACGTAGCCGACGACCAACGCGACGACAAGCGCCACAATGGCGTGGGGCGGGCATTTGCATCCGCTGAGCGGGCATCCGCCGGATGTGCATGTTTTCGCGGCGTCTGCCGCGAACAGGATCAGTGAACTCATCTTCTCTTCTCTCTTTCTTCTTCTTTTTAGGATGCGTCTCAGCCTGCGAGAAATCCGTCGAGCTTCTTGAGACGCGATGGGTGGCGCAGCTTGCGCAGGGCCTTCGCCTCGATCTGGCGGATGCGTTCGCGCGTCACGTTGAACTGTTTGCCGACTTCTTCAAGCGTCCTGGAGAAACCGTCGGTCAAGCCGAAGCGGTAATCCAGCACCTGGCGTTCGCGGTCGGTCAGCGTCGTCAGGATTTCCTGGAGGCGTTCCTTCAGCATCGCGTAGGCGGTCTGCTCCGACGGATTTTCGGCGGACGTATCGGGAATGAAGTCGCCGTATTTCGCGTCGTCGTTGTCGCCTACCTTGCTCTGAAGGGAAATGGGCTGCTGCGCCATGCGGTACACCGCGCGCACCTGGTCGGGCTTCATCTCCATCTCGGCGGAGAGCTCCGCCTCGGTGGGCTCGCGCCCGAAGCGCTGGATGAGCTTCTTCTGCACGCGCATGAGCTTGTTGATCGTCTCGATCATGTGCACTGGGATGCGGATCGTGCGGGCCTGGTCCGCGATCGCGCGCGTCGCGGCCTGGCGTATCCACCACGTCGCGTACGTCGAGAACTTGTAGCCGCGCTTGTACTCGAACTTCTCCACCGCCTTCATGAGGCCGGTGTTGCCCTCCTGGATGAGGTCGAGGAAGCTGAGGCCGCGGTTCATGTACTTCTTTACGATGGAGATCACGAGGCGGAGGTTCGCCTCCACCATCTTCGTGCGGGCTTCCTGTCCGCTGCGGAGAATCGTCATCATCTCGCCGAACGTGGAGAGGAACTCCTCCGGCGGCATGCCGAACGTAGCCTCCGCCTTCTCGAGCTTCGCGCGCACCTCCGCGAGCTCCGCCTCGCGCTTCTTCGACTTCGGCATCGCGAGCAGCTCCGCCTTGCGCTTGATCTGCGAGCGGTAGGGCAGGTAGATCGTCTCGTCCGCCTCCATGCAGAGAGTCTCGAGGACCTTCTGCTTGAAGTTGAGCGACTCGAACGCGTTGCGCAATGCCGCGCGGGCGTTCTGGACGCCCTTCTCCGCGCCCCGGAGCTGGGACGGCGTGGCCTTCTTCCTGTTGCGCTGGAGCTCGGCCAGCTTTGCCGCCGCTTCCACCAGCCGGCGGCCGACGTCGGCAAGCGTCTTGCGGAACACGGGGAGCTGGTCCATGTAGGCGTCGCGGTTCTCGTCGAACTTGTCCGTCACCACGCGGTCGAAGCGCTCCTGCATGGACTCAAGCCGCTCCAGCAGGCGCGCGTACAGGACGGGCGTGAACGCGAAGCGGTTGAACATGTCCTTCGTCTTCGCCTCGCTCTCCTCGATGCGCATGCAGATGTCAACCTCCTGCTCGCGCGTGAGGAGCGGCACCTGTCCCATCTGGTGCAGGTACATGCGGATCGGGTCGTCGAACATCTCCTGCACGCGCGCCGCGTGCAGGCGGCTGTCGCCCTGCTTGTCCTTGTTCGCGCGGTACGCCTCAACGTCCTCGGCGCGGATGACGTCCACGTTCAGCGCCTGGAGGATCTGAAGGTACTCGTCCGCCGTCGACTCGTCCTGCACCGTGGCCGGGACGATCTGGTTGAGCTCGTCGTACGTGACGTAGCCGCCGTTCTTCTCGGCCCGCTGCTTGACCTCCTGGATCACCGCGTTGCGCTCCTCCGCGCCAAGCACGCTGCGGGACTGGAATGCGGACATCGCCATCATGTCTTCTGGATCGAAGTCGTCCCCGTAGCCGGTGGCGGGAAGCGGCATCACGTCGTCCAGCCCCATCGCCTCGCCAAGGTCCTCGGCGTCAGGCATGTCAGCGTCATCCGCCGGCGCGTGTTCCTCGAGCTGGGCGGCCTCGGCCACCTCGTCCAGGTCCAGGTCGCGCGCCTCGGCCTCGGCTTCGTCGTCGCCGTCCGAGGCGTACGCCGACGCCTCTGCGTCCTCGTCGCGCGGGGACGGCTCTTCATCCTCGAACTCGGACATGCCGTCGTCCATGCGCATCATGCCGTCAGCATCTTCATCAATCGAGCGGGACGGCCTTTTGCGCGCGGCCGGCACCAATTCCTCTTCCTCCAAAACCTTCTTGGTAGACGACTTCTTCGACGATACCTTCTTCGCTACGCCCTTCTTCGCAGGCGCACCATTTGACGAACCGCCTTTGCTCGACGTGCTCTTCTTAAGTGAGGCCTTCTTCGCGGGCTTCGCTGATATGCTCTTTTTAGCATTGCTCTTTGTTGCCATGACAGCTCCAGACTATAATCCTACTATATGCCGAAAGTCAAGGGGATAGTTTATCATTTTTTTGATTTTCCGTCAAGGGGTTGCATTGATAAAAAAATTATGCTATAATTTGCCCCGCTTTTCCGCATTTTGCGGTGAATAAAAAAACTGGAGAAACAGACGTGAGCAATCCTGCAGCCGCCACAAAGTCCGCCTACGCCGCAGCCGGCGTGAACATCGACAACAAGATGGACGCCCTCAAGGCCGTCAAAGCACTTGTTGGGTCAACGAAGACGGTGAACGTCGTGGGCGGGATCGGCTCGTTCGGCGGCCTCTGCCGTCTGCCGCAGGGCAGCCCGAAGGATACGCTGCTCGTCTCGTCCACGGACGGCGTGGGCACCAAGCTCAAGGTCGCCGCGATGATGAAGCGGCACGATACGGTCGGCCAGGACATCGTGAACCACTGCGTGAACGACATCCTCGTGCAGGGCGCGAAGCCGCTCTTCTTCATGGACTACGTGGGCGCGTCCAAGATCGACGGCTCCACGTTCGAGCAGGTCGTCCGCGGCCTCTGCAAGGCGTGCAAGGAGAACAACATGGCACTCCTCGGCGGCGAGACCGCCGAAATGCCCGGACTCTACCCCGCAAACGAATACGACCTCGTCGGCACGATCGTCGGCACCGTCTCCCGCCGGAAACTCGTCACGGGGCAGTCCATCCGCGCCGGAGACGTCATCATCGGCCTCCCGTCCGGCGGACTCCAGACGAACGGCTACTCCCTTGCACGCCGCGTGTTCTTCGACATCTGCCAGATGTCCCCGCAGGACAAGCTCCCTGGCACCGACCAGACGGTCGGCGACGCCCTTCTCGCCGTACACAAGAGCTTCCTCAAGCCTGTCGGACGCCTCCTTGACAACAACATCAAGATTACCGGCATGGCCCACATCACCGGCGGCGGCTTCCAGGACAACATCCCGCGCGTCCTGCCCAAGGCCGTAACGGCTGAGATTGACCGCACCACATGGCCCGTCCCGACGATCTTCAACTTCATCGAGCGCCAGGGCAAGGTCGACCACGACGAAATGTACCGCGTGTTCAACATGGGCATCGGATTCGTCCTCATCGTGCCGAAGACCTCGCTCCTGCGCATGAAGACGGTGTTCAAGAACGTCCGCCAGCCCTGGTACCAGATCGGCGTGATCCGCGTGCGCAAGCCTGATTGGCCGCAGGTCATCTTCTCAAAGTAACGGTCATCCCCGCCATTCCTGCGCGGCAAACAGGAGCCGACAGAGCCAGCCAGGCAACTTGAGGTTGCGGTCCGTCATTTCGGTGATGTACGACTTGAAGTCGAACGGCAGGCGCCGGATTGTCATTTGCCGCGCATCCGAGTCGAAGATGCCGTATGAGCAGCAGAGGTCGTTCCTCGGATAACCCACGCTCCCGACGTTGACGATGTAGCGGCTCGTCTGATTCAGCTTGAACGAAACCGACTCCGCCTTGGCGGCGGGCTCCCTAAAGCGTTTCTCCAGCTTCAGGCGACACGCGCCCTTCCCCGTCTTTTCCCATATCGCCGCACGGTGCGTGTGCCCGCAGAACATCAGCTTCTCGGAACGGGAGAGGAAGTTCTGCTCCGCAGCGTCAATATAGATGATGTAGTTCCACATTTTCGGATTCGTGAAGTCGCCATGCGTGCACACGAACCCATCCTCCTCATGCAGATACCCGCGCCCGCGCAGCCATGCCTTCTCCTCTTCAGTCAGCAGTTCACGAGCCATCCGGTCGAAGTCGTAGTTGTAGTTCGTGACCACTTCCCATTCCGGCTCGAGCTCGACGCAGGCAGAGTCGTGGTTGCCCATCAGGACGACGTCGAAGTTCTCGCGGACAAGTTCCAGCGTCCTCTTCGGATCGTATCCATATCCGGTAATGTCCCCGAGCAGGATGAACTTGCCGCAATCAACAGCACGCGCATCCGCCAGCGCCGTCTCCAGCGCCAGAGGATTCGCATGCGCGTCGCTCATGATAGCGTATTTCATCTTACCACTTTCCTAATACCGGAACTTTTCACATCAGGAATCGCCAGAGCAACGCAGCCAAAAGGGCAATCAGACAACCGACAACGCCCCACAACACAAGGCGCTTGCGCATGCGCGTGCGCCTAAGGTTGGACAGGAATTCCTGCACATCCTTATCCTGGGTTTCCAGCGTAAGGCTCTCACCATCTGGAGACGCCTTCTCCGGGTCAGGGATTAGATCCTGGACCATGCCTTCGGACGTGGCATCCTCTTCGGGCGCAAACTCGGCTTCTTCGGACGTAGACAACCCGTAGCCCAGGCGCTTGAACGTCTCAATCAAGGCCTTCGGCGACGCCAACCGATCCTCCCGTTTCTTTGCGCACATGAGCAACAATACGTCCGACAACTCAGGCGACACCTTGTCGTTGAACGTTCGCACATCAGGAATCGGAGACGGATCAAGCAACCGCAGCAAGACCTCCTGCGCCGTGTCACCCGTGTACGGACGCCGCCCACATAGAAGTTCAAAGAGGATGACGCCCAGACTGTAGATGTCGGCACGCGTATCGACGGTACTTGAATCTATGGCCTGTTCAGGCGAAATGTAGGCAGGCGTGCCAAAAACGGTTTGGGCCGTCGTCTTGAGGGAATCGCTGCCGTCCGATATCTTCGCAACCCCAAGATCAAGGAGCTTGACGTTGCCGTCTGAAGTCAGCATGATGTTCTCGGGCTTGAGGTCGCGGTGGACCATACCGAAACGCTGCGCCGCCACGAGCACGTCTGCGACCTGCAGGATGATGCGAACGGCGTCCTTCTCTGGCTGCGCGCCGCCGAAGGCGATGGTGGAACGAAGCGTGTCGCCCTTGACGTAGTCCATCACGAGGAAATACAGGCCGCGGGATTCATCATACCCTGCGTCATGGACCGCCACGAGGTTGGGATGGCGCATCCGCGTCGCCAGCTTAGCCTCCCGGACAAACCTTTTCACGTACTCGGGTTTCTCCTTGGCGATTTCGGGATCGAGGACCTTGATCGCGAACAAAGTGTCGAGCATGTTGTGGCGTCCGAGCCAGATAGTCCCCAGACCGCCCTTTCCAATCTGCTTTTCGATTATGTAGCCATGGAACAACTCCCCTGGCTTAAACACGACCGCCCCCTCCTCTCTGGAAAGGGCTCCGCTGTCATTCATGTCACTAGTCTCTGCTTTCATCGGCGCACAGTATAGCATATTTAGGAGCCGTGCGACATCCCGCGTTTAGTTCGGCCTAGCGTTTTGCGCAAGAAAAAACACACCATGCTGCCAGAAACCCTACGAAAAGCGCGGCAATTACGAGCAAAATGACGGACACGGGGCTTTTCCACCAGGGAACATGCTCGGAAGGCGCATCGCCCGACTTGGGCGGAGTCTCCGGAATCAGGAGCCCACCTGCCGCCGCACGCGTCAGAAGATCCGCCGCCGCACGCGACGTGTGGGGGCGTTGTTCAACCTTCGGTGCCAGCATGAGCGACAGTACGTACGCCACCGACGCGGAGACCTCCGGGCGCATCGTCCGCACGTCAGGTAGCGGCTCGCCCCTGATGGATTTCGCAATGAGTCCCATTATCGTGCTGCCCGCGTTGGGGCTCTTCCCCGCAAGCATCTCGTAGAGCACGAGCCCGAGCGAATAGATGTCCGCTCGTTCGTCGATGTGGTGCGAGTCGATCATCTGCTCTGGTGCCATGTACGCCGGCGTGCCGACGATCATGCCCTTCTGCGTATTCAGATGCGCGTCGGCAGCAAAACGCGCCACGCCCAGGTCCGCCAGCTTCGGCACCCCGTCCGCGTCGAACATGATGTTGTCGGGCTTGATGTCGCGGTGTATGATTCCGTGGACGTGGGCGACTTCCATGGCCACGGCCAACTGCGTGGCGATCTGGATTGCCTGGGCAACTGGCAGAGCGCCCTTCTTCCTCACGAGGTCCTTTACGGTACCTCCCGGCATGTAGTCCATCAGTATGTAGCAGAAACCCCTCTCGGACTCCTCCCCCGCGTCATGCACGGAAATCAGGTTCCGGTGGCGTATCTTCATCGCGAATTCCGCTTCGCGCAGGAAACGTTCCCTGTAGGTCGGATCCTTCTTCGCGAGTTCGGGGTCCATCACCTTCAGCGCGTACTGCGCCCCGTCCGACGCCCGCACGAGAAAAACGCTCGCCATGCTGCCCTGTCCAAGCAGCCGCTCCACCGTGCAGTCGCCGAACCGGTCTCCCGGCTTGAGCGGCCCCAGTTCGTTTTCAACAGTCGTATCTTCTCGCATGTGGCGGATAGTATATCAAAAATCTCAGCCGATTTCCCCGAACAGCGCACGGAGCTTGTCGGCCGTCACGGGCTTTGCGATGATCTTCGCGAACAGGCTCATGTCGTACGTGGACCCCACATCTACGTCGGCGGTCACGGCCACGATGGGTATTTCCGCCAGTTCGCGGGTGCGGCGCATCGCCTCCGCCAGCTGGGTACCGTCCATCTTCGGCATCCACATGTCGGACAGCACCAGGTCCGGCACCCATTCCTTCATCAGCTCCATCGCGGACTCGCCGTTGTCGGCGTAGCGGATGTCCTTGATCTTGAGGTTGGCGAGGTGGATGCCGAGGATCTTCCTGTTCATGGCCATGTCGTCCACCACGAGCACGCGGTCCGGGAGCGCCGCGCGGATGGTCTCCTCTGCGGCGCGCGGGATGGTGGACATGTGGTCGATGACCCTCAGATTGGGAATTTCTATGCGGAACGTCGTTCCCTTGCCAAGCTCGCTTGCCGCCGTGATCGTGCCCTCCGCGCTCTCCACCATCCGCTTGACGATCGGCAGACCGAGGCCCGTCCCCTTGAGGTCTCCGCCGCTGTTGTTGCGCATGCGGCTGGCGATGTCCTGCACGAACGGGTCGAAGAGCTTGGACATCTTCTCCTCCGATATGCCGCAGCCCGTGTCGGTCACGTCCAGCGCGAGCGTGCGCGTGGCCGCGGTCCAGCTCATGGTCACGACGATCTCGCCGTGCTCCGTGAACTTCGCGGCGTTGCCGACGAGGTTGATGAGAATCTGGCGCATCCCCTGCTGGGAGAGCTCGACTACCGGAATTGGGGCGTCGCCCTTCGTCTCGATGCGGAGCTTCACTCCGTGGCGGCGCACCCGGTAGCCGAAGATCGCCGGCAGTTCGCGGAGGAGCTGTCCGGCGTCGCACGCGCCCGTGCGCATGTTCATGGCGCCGGCCTCCAGCTTCGAAAGGTCCAAGATGTCGTTGATCAACTCCAGCAGGGCCGTCGCGCTCAGCAGGATGCCGTCCGTGTACTCCTTGCGCTTCAGCTCGCCCAGTCCCTCGCGCGACATGAACTCCGCAAACCCGATCACGGCGTTAAGCGGCGTACGCAACTCGTGCGACATCATCGCGAGGAACCGCGTCTTCGCCTGCGCGTGGTCTTCTGCCACGGCGGCGGCCTTTTTGGCGCGGGCCGCCTCCCTCTTGAGGAGCGCCATCATCACTATGCCGTATCCGGCCACGGCCATCATGATGACGAGGGCGACCACGACAATCGCCACGGTCAACTCCTCGCGCGTCATCCCGAACACGCGGTGGACGACCTTGCGCTCAACGGCTGCGCTCATGATCACCTCCTGGAGGTAGGACGAGTCGATGCCATTGACCGCCTTGCGCAGGATGGACACGAGTTCCGGCGCGACGTCCGGCCGGGCGAACATTTCCAGTTCCTGGTATTCCTCCTTCGCGCCGTACTGCTTGGCTACGGTCTGCGGAATAGGCAGAGAGAACACGCTTGTCGCCCCGTACGTGGCCTCCGCGGCGACCTCCGGAAACGGAACCCAGAAGTCAGTCTCCCCGCGCATGAACTTGGCCTCGGCCGTCTGGATGCCGGTCTGCGGCGCGGCCTTCAGATTCAGGCCCGTCTTGTGCGCTATCTCGGATAGCAACGCGTCCACCATGCCCGTCATCTTCCCGTGGCTGTCGTAGATGGGGAACGGCCACGGCGAGAAATCGATCAGCACGGGCGTTTTATCCTTGACCCGCTCGTGGAGCCACTCGGCTTCCTTAAGCGTCAGGGCCGCCATCTCACTGCGCACGCCGTAGTGGTGCTCGCTGATCATGCGCATGTACTTCGGCAAATCGTCGCACACCTCGTCAATGGCCTTTTCCAGCTCGTCGAAGAGGTCCGCGCGCTTGATCGACGTGCAGATGTACATTGGGTGGGACGCATAGAGATGCAGCGCCACCTCGTTTGCCAGCTCTGGCTGCTCCACGTCGATGCATGCGTCGATCTCGCCCTTGAAGTAGGCCGCGAGCATCGCGCGGTCCGTCGCGTACTCGCGGTAGGACACATCTGAGGCATTCCTGTCGAACTGCCGCTTGGCGCGCTGCGAGCTGATGGCGCCGGAAAGCATGCCGACCTTCATGCCTTTCCAGCTCTTTGGGTCGCCAGGACGGTAGCGGTTTCCAGGCCGCGTCCAGAGATAGACGCGCAGCATCCCCATGGGCGTGTGCGGGAAGCGGTAGTGCGACCGGCGTGAGACGTCGAATCCAATCCCTCCGATGATGTCCAGTTTCCCATCCTTCACGTCGGAGAGGCTTTCGTCGTAGCCGCCATACACGAAGTCCAGCTCCCAGTGCGTGTGGCTGCAGATCGTCTTCAGCCATACGTCCAGCGCGCCTGACATCACGCCGTCCGGCGTGATTTCCAGCAGGTTGCCTCTAGCGTAGGCCGCCACGCGCACGCGCTTCTGCGGCTTCGGGAACCCAAGCAGTTTCTCCCGCAACGCGTCGAACTGGTCAATCTCCTCGATATAGTATGAACGATAGGCGTCGCGGAGCTTCTGAAACAACTCGGGGCGGTCGTTCCGGACGGCGAAATAGACGTTGCGCGCCCCGATTGGGACGACCTCCACCAGACCTTCCGGGCGCTTGCCGAAAGGCGTGTAGAGGAACAGCACGTCCACATTGCCCGCGCGAAGCGCCTCCACGGCGCCGCCGCTCGTGGGATACTCCACGTAGTCCGGCGACAGGCGGGCATGCTGGAAGTATTTCTCGCGGTCGTCGTTCTGTCCCTGCGAAACAGGCGAATAGCCGACGCGCATCTTGGGCCAGTCGGTAATCTTGACGGACATCATGGACATCGCGCGCGACGGCGTCGTGTATAGCGCGAAGCGCATGCGCCCTATCGGCTGTAGCGGAAACTTGTAGTCTTTCAGCAGCGCGGGAGTGCGGAACGCCGAGCAGATGACTTCGGCGTTCGATACGGAGAACATCCCCGATTCGTCAAACGCGGCTCGCTCGGCCTCCACCCCGGCCCGCTTGAACACCGCGTCCATGACCGTTCGGCAGAATTTCACGTCGTACGCTGCCCACTGGTCCAGTTCCGCATTGCGAACGCAATCCACTACTTTGACCGTCCCGGCCCTTGCAGCTGCGGAAACGGCCAAAACGGCTAACGCTGTCCTTGAAATCACTCTCACGCCATGTCCCCTACATACTCAAGGGTTACTCGGCCAGGGCGGACTGGATAGCGGCGAGGGCCGCGTCGGGAGCGACCTTGATCATCGACTCCTTCGGCTGGTCGCGGCGCTTGATTTCCACGCCGCCGTTCGCAAGGCCCTTCGCGCCCACGACCACGCGCACGGGGAAGCCGATGAGGTCGGCGTCCTTGAACTTCACGCCCGGACGCTCCGCACGGTCGTCCACGAGCACGTCGATGCCCGCCGCCTCCAGCTGCGTCTCGAGGTCGCCGGCGACCTTCGCGACGTCGGCGTTGTCGGGGTCGAGGAGGTCGAGCACCACCTGGAACGGCGCCACGCTCGCCGGCCAGATGATGCCGTCCTTGTCGTGGCTCTGCTCCACCACGGCCTGCATCGTGCGGCTCACGCCCACGCCGTAGCAGCCCATGATCATCACGTTCTCCTTGAGCTGGTCGTTCTTGTACACGGCCTTGAACGCGTCCGTGTACTTCGTGCCGAGCTTGAAGACCTGTCCCACCTCGATGCCGCGCTTGAGCTCCATCGGCTGGCCGCACTTCGGACAGAGGTCGCCCGCGCCGCAGATGACGAGGTCGGCGTAGGCCGTGATCTTCGCGTCGCGCGCGAGATCGACGTTTTTGAGGTGCGTATCGGCCTGGTTCGCGCCCACCACGACGCCCGACGCCCCTTCAAGGGCCGATTCGGCGTAGATCGGCACGTCCGCCTTCGCGGGCTTCACGGGACCGGCGAACCCGACGGGCGCGCCTGTCACTTCCTCGACCGTCCGCGCATCCGCGAGCGCGACGGTCTTCGCCTTCAGGAAACGCTTGAGCTTGACTTCGTTTACGTCGCGGTCGCCGGGCACGCACACCATCACGGGCTTGCCGTCGGCCACGTACACGAGCGTCTTGACGAACGCCGAAGGCGGTAGGCCGAAGAACGCCGCCACCTCCTCGATCGTGCGCGCATTCGGCGTAGGCACGGCCTCATACGCGCCACACCCTCCATTTTCCATTTTACATTTTACATTTTCCATTCGCCGCTCGGCGCGTTCGAGGTTGGCGGCGTAGCCGCACGCGGGGCAGCTCGCGATGCCGTCCTCGCCCGCGTCGGCGAGCGCGTGGAACTCATGCGTCATCGAGTCGCCCATGTCGCCGCCGTCGGCCTGCACGGGCGTCGCCTTGAGACCGCAGCGCGCGAAGATGCGCTCGTAGGCGTGGTACATCGTCCAGTAGCTCTCGTCCGCACCGGCGGCGTCCACGTCGAAGGAGTAGGCGTCCTTCATGATGAACTCCTTCGAGCGCATGAGGCCGAAGCGCGGACGCGTCTCGTCGCGGAACTTCGTCTGGATCTGGTACACGATCACCGGCAGCTGGCGGTAGGAGCTCACGATGGACTTGACGACGTCCGTCACCTCCTCCTCGGCGGTCGGGCCGAGCGCGAAGTCGTGCTGGGCGCGATCCTTGAGCTTGAACATGTTGGCGCCCATCGTCTCCCAGCGACCCGTGGTCTGCCACAGCTCAGCGGGCTGGAGAATCGGCATGAGCAGTTCCTGCGCGCCCGCGCGGTTCATCTCCTCGCGCACGATCGCCTCGACCTTGCGCAGCGCCCGCATGCCGAGGGGCAGGAACGTGAACAGCCCGGCGGCCGTCTTCTTGACGATCGCCGCCCGGACGAGCAGCTTGTGCGAGTCGATTTCAGCGTCCCCCGGGTCCTCCCGGAGAGTCTGGATCATCATCTTGGACCACTTCATGTCTTTTCTCCAAAATCTCTTCAGCGCGCGGTCGCGCGGACGATCGCCTCGTAGTCGGCGGACTGCTCCTCCATCGACTGCACCATCTTGAACTGCGTGCGCGCGCGCACGAGGTTGTGGTCGTCGCACGTCGTGTGGAAGTAGACGTCGCCGGCGAGGTAGTCCGTGAGGAAGCGGATGCCGATCGTGAGTGTGATGAGGCGTCCGGAGAACGCAAGGTTCGCAAGCTCCGCCTCGTTGAGGAACTTCGCCTTGCCGAGGTAGCCCTTGACGAGCTGCTCGAAATACTCCTTGCGCGAAAATACCTTCGCGAGGTCGCGCTCGTCCTCGGCGGCGTTCGCCGTGGAGGTGCGCACCATGTCGCCGAAGTCGTAGAGGGCGCAACCGGGCATCGTGGTGTCGAGGTCGATCACGTGCGTGCCGAGACCCGTCACGTCGTCGAGCATCACGTTGTTGATCTTCGTGTCGTTGTGCGTGATGCGCTCCGGGATGTCGCCGCGCGCCATGAGGTCCACGATCCGGGAAGCCTCGGCGCGGCGGGCGTCCACGAAACCGAGCTCCGCGGCGCACGACGCGGCGCGGCCCTTCACGTCCGCCGCGCGCGCGGCGTCGAGCTGCGCGATGCGCGAGACGGTGTTGTGGAAGTTGGGGATGATGTCG
>Ga0310697_10004798_pt1 | contig 13256 bp, 10 predicted proteins | sample 172DNAGHGlowgp2_FD_203883 | JGI IMG/M metagenome (GOLD analysis project Ga0310697, IMG submission 203883) | Sheep rumen microbial communities from Palmerston North, Manawatu-Wanganui, New Zealand - 1728 DNA GHGlow gp2 (v2) (version 2) | ecosystem: Host-associated > Mammals > Digestive system >...
GTCCGACACGGGCGCGATGGTGCCGGTGGGCTCGCTCGGCACGATCTCGCGCGAGCTGGGGCCGCGCGCCATCAGCACGCGCGACAAGTACGTGACGGCCGCCCTCACCATCCTCCCGAAACCGGGCGTGCCGTCCGGCCTCGTGATGAACGAGATCCGCCAGCTCTTCAAGGACGAGCTGCCCGAGGGCTACGGCTACGACTGGGCGGCGCTCTCCTTCCAGGAGCAGCGCAACGAGGGCACCGCCGCGCCGCTCATCCTGCTCGCGGTTCTGTTCGGCTACCTGTTCCTCGTGGCGCAGTACGAGAGCTGGACGATTCCGCTCCCCGTGATGCTCTCCATCTTCGTGGCCGTGTTCGGCGCGCTCCTCGGCCTGAAGTACTGGGGCATCTTCGCCTCCGGGAAGCCCTACGCGCTCTCCATCTACGCGCAGCTCGGCCTCGTGCTCCTCGTGGGCCTCGCCTCGAAGAACGCCATCCTGCTCGTCGAGTTCGCGAAGGACAAGCACGAGAACGAGGGCTACTCCATAGTCGATGCGGCGGGCGCGGCCGCCGGCGAGCGTCTGCGCGCGCTGCTGATGACGGCGCTCACCACGCTGCTCGGCACCTTGCCGATGATGATCGCCACCGGCGCGGGCGCCGCGAGCCGCAACCATCTCGGCACGACCGAGTTTTTCGGGATGCTCGCGTCCGTGGTCTTTGGTATACTTCTCGTTCCCGGCCTCTATGCGCTCTTCCAGACCTGGCGCGAGCGAGTCAAGAGGTTCTTCGGGTACCTTTCGGCGTCGGCCCGTCGCCGGCGTGACCTGAGGGCGAGGGGCTGACGCTGACAAGAAATAGCTAACAGGACAAAAGACATGAAACTTGAGACAGGATTGATCGGGGTCGTCGCGGCCGCTGCGCTTGCGCTCGGCGTGGCTGGATGCAAGGCGTGGTCCGTGGGGCCGGACTACAAGGAGCCGGAGATCAAGGCGGCCGACGTGCCGTTGCCGGACGCGGGCTACCCGACTACGAACAAGACCGAGACGGGCGAGTTCAAGGCCGCCGCCGCCAAGGACGACCCGCGCAGGGAGATCACGGCCGAGTCGATCCGCAACTGGTGGAACCAGTTCAACGACGACATCCTCACGAACCTCGTCGATGCGGCCGTCTCGAACAACCTGACGTTCCTCATGGCTCAGCAGAGGCTCCTCCAGGCCCGCTGGCAGCTCGTGGGGAGCGCGGCGGACTTCCTCCCGAAGGTGTCCCTCGACGGCTCCTACACGCGCAGCGCGGCGCACAAGTTCACCTCCTCGCGCTGGGGCACGGGCAAGAACTACCACGGCAACCATTGGAAGAGCGGATTCGACGCCACGTGGGAGATCGACATCTTCGGCGGCACGCGCCGCGCGTTCGAGAGCGCGGAGGCGGCAATGGAGTCCGCCAACTGGTCCCTCGCGGCCGGATGGGTGTCGCTCACCTCCGAGATCGGCAGCCAGTACATCTCGCTGCGCACCGTACAGGAGCGCCTGCGTGTGGCGCGCGCGAACCTCAAGCTCCAGAGCGAGACGTACGACATCCTCAAGAGCCGCCTGGACTCCGGCATCGGCGACGAGCTTGCCGTAAACCAGGCCAAGTACAACGTCGAGCAGACGCGCGCCTCGATCCCGAACCTCCTCGTGCAGGAGGAAAAGCTGATGAACGCGCTCGCCATCCTGACGGGCACGATGCCGGGCGCGCTCCATCCGCTCCTCCGGAACCTTCCGGAGCGGGACTGGCTCATCGAGCCGCAGCGCCTCGCGGAAATCCCGCTCGACACCATGCGCATGCGCCCAGACGTGAAGGCCGCTGAGCGCAACCTCGCCTCGCAGGTCGCCGCCGTGGGCGTGGCCACGTCCTACCTCTTCCCCAAGTTCTACATCAACGGCACGTTCGGGCTCGACAGCGTGGAGTTCAACAAGCTGTTCCGCCGCCACTCCTTCCTCGCGTCGATCGGACCGAGCTTCAGCTGGCCGATCTTCCAGGGCGGCAACCTCGTCGCCAACATGAAGGTGGCCGAGGCCAAGATGGACGAGGCCGCGCTCCGGTACGAGCTGGCCGTGCAGACGGCCTTCGAGGAGACGCGCAACGCCTACTCGTCCTACACGCAGGAGCACCACCGCTACCAGTCGCTCCAGGGCGCCGTGCAGGCCGCCCGCGCGGCGGTGGACATCTCCAACGACCTCTACAAGAACGGGCTCGCGGACTTCAACAACGTCCTCGACGCGCAGCGCTCGCTCCTCACCCTCGAGGAGGCGCTCACGATCAGCCGCGGCAACATATCGATCGACCTGATCGCGCTCTACAAGGCCCTGGGCGGCGGCATCACCGTGGAGGAGTAAGTGCCCATGACCTCCAGATCGCTATTCTCCGTTCTTGTCGCCGCGGCGGCCGTCGTCGCGGCGCCGCGCGCGCTAGCCGAAGATTGCGCCGACGATTCGGCCGAGAAGATCGTCAAGCGGATCAAGGAATCGGTGCTGGACAATTGGGACAAGCTCTCGCGCTGGAGCCGGCAGACTGTGGACCTTTACGCCGAGCTTCCGGCGTTGCCGGAGTCCGCCTGGTTTTCCGCCGACCAGAAGTCGCAGCGCAAGAAGATCCACGAGAAGCTGATGGACATCCGCAAGCTGCTCCTGTCGACCGACGCTCAGCGCATCATGGCGCGAATAGACGCCATCGACGGACGTATCGCGGACATCGACGAGGAGCTGCGCGAGCAGAACGAGCAGCGCGTGTTCCACCCCGAGAAGCGCGCGAAGATCGACGAGCAGGTGGCGAAGCTGCGCGAGAAACGCGGCGAACTCTCGCGGCAGCGCGAAGCCGCCGCGCGCGTAGTCCTCAAGGAGCTCGCCGCGCTCGGGCTGCGGCTTTCCGGCGCGGCGGCGGAGCAGTGCCTGTTCACGGCCAACGTCGGAGACCTGATCGACAACGTGATCGTCGCGAAGAACATCGGCCTCGTGGTCGCGAACCTGCGCGAGCTGATGGCGACCGGCGACGTCACGGCGGCGAAGCGCTACTTCGGGATGTACAGGGTGATGGTAGAGGTGCAGAAGGCGTGCTTCGACGATTATCTTGAGAAGAGCCGGCACGGCGAATGGCGGCAGAAGCTCAACCAGATACGCGACGAGGCCGCTGCGGCCAGGCAGAACGCGATCGATTCGGCGCAGGACGGGGCGTTCAGCGAGCAGCAGCGCGCGGTGTTCCGCCGGAACGCCGAGGTGAACGTGTCTACGCTAAACGCCGTCGCCGCATACGTGAAGATCCTCGACCAGCACGAGTCCATCATCCAGGCCAAGGCGGACGATGCGGCGAGAATGCTGCGAGTCGCCGAGAACTCGTACGCTACCGTTTCCCTTGCGGGCGACTTCCTCGCTCTCGTCAAGTCCAGCCAGGATTCCTTCGACGCGCTTCTACAGCTCCAGCTGCCGCCCATCGAGATATTCAACGACGCGGCGCTCCAGACGGAGTTCATGGCTCTCACGAAGAAGCTCAAGGAATGACCCGGCAATAACGGCGAGGACGAAGGAGAAAGGCTATGGCAAGTGTTACCAAAATCGCTTTGGCGCTCGTCCTTGCCGGCGGTATCGCCGGATGCGAGACAATCGAGCGGGCGCGGACGGCGCAGAAGGCCGTGGCGGCGGCGACTAACGACGTGCCGGCGGCAGCCTCGAAGCCTTTGCCGCGCGTGAACCTGCTGGGGGCGAAGTTCATCGACTTCGTCGAGTTCGCCATGACGAACCGCCCGTCGCTCGAGATCGCGCGGCTCGCGGTGTCCAACGCCACGCTCTCCGTGATCGAGGCCACCTCCGACCGCGATCTCAAGGTGAACCTGTCGGGCGGCTACTCGCAGTCTACGGCCAACGGCGGCGGACACTTCTCCTGGCACCAGCGGCGAGGGAGGGGGACGGCCGACGTCTCCTTCGACCTGCTGCTGGTGGACTTCGGGCGCATAGAAGCGCGCGAGCGCCAGGCGCGCGAGGATCTGATGGCCGCGCAGCGCCACCTGGAGGAGACCGAGTTCAAGGTGTTCGAGGATGTCGCCGAGACGTACTTCATCCTGCTCCGCAACGACGCCCTGCTGGATGTGGCGCACACGAACGAGTACCAGTACGCCGAGCACCTGCGGCAGGCCGAGCAGCTGCACGAGGCGGGCGAGGCGCAGAAGCTCGATGTGCTCAAGGCGCGCGTGGACCTGTCCGACGCGAAGCTGCTGACCATCAACGCCTCCAACGACGTGCTGACCGCCGGCGCGGAGTTCCTGCGGGCGCTCGGCCTGCAGGCGGACCGCGCGAGCCGAGCGGACGTGCTTCGCGTCGCCCGGGACACATTCGCCGCGTCGGCCAGGCACGAGCTGCCCGTGACGCGCTTCCGCGCCGAGGACGGCCTGCAGCTCGCGCGGACGAACGCGCCGGCGCTGCGCGTGCTCCGGGCTCGCCTGCGCGCGGCGTCCGCCGAGGTGGACTACGCGGTGGCCGACCTGATGCCAAAGCTCTCGCTCTCGTCGGCGTTCTCCTTCGCGGATCCCGCGTGGAACTGGTCTTGGGGCTTCAGCGCGATCCAGACGGTCCTGGACGGCTACCGCAAGCGCACTGCGGTTGACCACGCCGTGGTGGATATGAATGCGGCGCGCCTCGCCGTGGACGAGGCCGAGCAGGAGCTCTCGCGCGATCTCGCGGTGGCTGTGGCGACTCGCGACAACGCGCGGCAGTCGCTAGAGACCGCCCGCGTGGAGGTCGAGCAGGCGAAGGAGAACCTGGAGACCGTCATCGAGCAGTACAAGCTGGGCGAGGCGTCGCGCGTGGACTTCACCGACGCTGCAGGCAGCTACGCCTCCGCGCTCGGCGCGCGGGTGAAGGCGTTCTACGCCGGCGAGATCGCCGAAGCCGCGCTCATCCGCCTCACGGGCGTGGTGCCGCCCCGCGACTGATTGACGTTTTTCTAAGAGAAGGAACATACATGAAGACAGCGTACAAGTGGTTCAAGCGGCTGGTCGTCCTGGCCATTCTCTCCGGGATCGGCTATGCCGCGTACACGTACTTCAGCTCGAAGAAGCAGGAGGCCGCGGAGGTCCGCTACCGCACCGCGCCTTTCGTGAAGATGGACATTTTCCGCACGGTGGAGGCGACAGGTACCGTTCAGCCGATCAAGAAGGTAGAGGTGGGCGCGCAGGTGAACGGCAAGATCGTCAAGCTGTTCGTAGACTACAACTCCACCGTCACGAACGGGCAGGTGGTGGCGCTCATCGACCCGCAGGTGTACGAGGCCAACTACAAGAGCGCGCTCGGCGAGCTCCACGCCAACCAGGCGAATGTCAAGAAGTGCGAGGCGCAGCTCGCGCTGGCTGAGAAGACGCTCGTGCGCAAGAAGAAGCTGGTGGACCGCGAGATGGTGCCGGTGGCGGACTACGACGCGGCGCTCGAGGCGCGCGACACGGCCAGCGCCTCGCTCGCCGCCGCGAAGGCGAGCGTCGAGAAGAGCGAGGCGTCCGTCAGCCAGTCGCGGGCCAACCTCAACTACTGCACGATCGTCTCGCCCGTGAACGGCGTCGTGATCAACCGGTCGGTGGACGAGGGGCAGACGGTCGTCTCGTCCATGAACGCCGTGCCGCTACTCAACATCGCCACGGACCTGAAGCGCATCCAGGTGGAGGCGACGGTGCCGGAGGCGGACATCGGCAACGTGCGCGAGGGGCAGCCGGTGTCGTTCTCGGTGGACTCTTACCCCGGCGTCAAGTTCAAGGGCGTCGTCACGCAGGTGCGAATGGCGTCCACCACCACGTCTAGCGTCGTGACATATCCTGTGATCATCGAGGCGGACAATCCGGGCGGCAAGCTCTTCCCCGGCATGACGGCGAACATCTCGGTGCACATAGCCGAGGCGAAGGGCGTGCTGGCCGTGACCGCGGCCGCCTTCCGTTACCATCCGCCGGGCGAGGAGGTCGTGCGCCGCTCGCCGGCCTCCGCCGAGGCGACGCTCTACCTCAACGAGTCGAACGCGCCGCCGCGCAAGGTGGACGTGAAGATCGGGCTTTCGGACGGCTCTTTCACAGAGATCAAGTCGCCGACGGACCTGATCGGGCAGGAGGCGGTGCTGGGCATCATGGCCTCGCCGCCCAAGGGCATGGCTGGTGACTCCGGCCAGTCGAACCCGTTCATGCCCAAGCGTCCTAACCGCTCCAAGGGCAGGAGCGGCCCGCCACGCTAAGGAAGGGAAGTGAGAACATGGCCGACATCCGCATAGTGGCGCTGGATCTAGACGGCACGTTGCTCGACTCCGGCAAGAACCTTTCCGCCGCCAACCGCGCAGCGCTCGCCGCTGCGGCGGAGAGGGGCATGTGCATCGTTCCCACCACGGGACGCTTCTTCGGCGGAATGCCTGAAAGCGTCCGTTCGCTTCCGTTTGTGCGCTACGCCATAACAGTCAACGGCGCGCAGGTGTACGACCGCGAGACGGACACCGCGATCGTGCGCGAGGAGCTGCCCCTCGCCACCGCGCTCGACATCATGCGATATCTAGACGGGTTCGACGTGATCTACGACTGCTACCAGGACAACTGGGGGCGCATGACCGCGTCCATGCAGGAACGCGCGGCGGACTACGCCTCGGACGAGCACTACCTCAAGATGATTCGCGAGCTGCGCAAGCCGTATCCTGACCTCAAGGAGTATCTTGCGGGTGAAGGGCGCGACGTGCAGAAGATCATGCTCTTCGCTCGCGACGTAGCGGTGCGCGAGCAGATCGCGGCGGGCGTTAAGGAGCGCTTCCGGGGACTTGCGGTTACGGCTTCCACCTGGAACAACCTCGAGCTTAACAGCGCGAACGCCCACAAGGGACTTGCACTGCAGCGCTTCGCCGAACACCTGGGACTGGGGCTGGAGAACTGCATCGCGTTCGGCGATGGCGCGAACGACGTCTCAATGGTTCGGATGGCGGGGGTCGGCGTGGCGATGTCCAACGCCTGCCCCGAGGTGCTTGCCGCCGCCGACGTCGTGACGCTGTCGAACGACGAGGACGGCGTGGCCGTCGCCTTGATGCAACGGATGCCATAGCGCAGGCGATTGCGTGCGAAACGGGCTATGCCTTAGGGGAAAGGTTCCAGCCGTTGTGGTACTTGAGGCGCAATAGCGCGTCGGCTTCCGCGTTGTTTCTCACGTGAAGCGTCTTGGGGTCGAACGCGACGGCGCGTCCCGTGCGCACTGCTAGGTTGCCGAGCAGGACGAACTCGGTGATGAGCAGCGCCCAGTCGAAGTTACATCCCGCCTTCTCGCCGCCCTTGCACGCGGTCAGCCACTCCCTGCTGATGTCGCCGCGGCGCGGCAGCGTGCGCGGGACGGTCTTCGCCTTCTCGTTGAGCGCGGGGGCGAGGATGCGGATACCGTCCACCAGTCCGCCCACGAGCATCGTCGCCTTCGTGCCGACGTACAGCACGCCTTCCTTCGGGAGTCCCTTGCCATTCATCTCCTTCGGCGACGGCGGCTTGAGGAGGCCGTCGTACCACACGAGACGAAGCTCCGGGAATCCGCCGCGCTTCGGGTAGTCGTACGTCACGATGCTCGCGAGCGGGAACGCGACGTCGCTGAGGCGCGTGCTCGTGGCGCTGATCATCGAGGGATGGCCGAGGTTCAGCGCGCGGTAGAACGTGTTCGCCTGGTGGCAGCCCATGTCGCCGAGCGCGCCCGCGCCGAAGTCGTACCAGCCGCGGTGGTTGAAGGGATGGTAGACGACGTCGCGCCCCCACGCCCCCGGTGCCATCTTAACGATGGGATTGCCCGCTGGCCAGCGGTCGGCGTACGGGCGCTTCTCCGCCGAGCCGAGCCACAGGTTCCAGTCGAACGTCTTGGGAACGGGCGACGTGAAATCAGGATAGGACGGCATGCCTTGCGGCCATGTGGGACGGTTCGTCCAGGCGTGCGCCTCCACGATGTCGCCGAGAATCCCCGAGGCGATGATCTCGCACACGCGGCAGGCGTTCTCGCTCGTGCAGGGCGTGGCCGTGACCTGCGTGGCGACGCCGGCCTTCTTCGCCTCCTCGACCACGAGGTAGCATTCCTCCATAGAGCGCGTGAGGGGCTTCACGCAGCAGACGTGCTTCTTCGCGCGAAGCGCGGCGAGCGTCACGAAGGCGTGCGTGTGGTCGGGCGTGCCGCAGTAGACGGCGTCGATCTTGTCGCCCTCCTTCACGAGCATGTCGCGGAAGTCGCGGTAACGCCGCGCCTGCGGGAACTTGTCGTAGGTCTTCTTCGCGTGGACGTCGTCCACGTCGCACAGCGCCTCGACCTGGAACCCGGCCTTGGCGTGCGCCTGGATCTGGCTGTAGCCGATGCCGCCTATGCCCACGCAGCCAAGCGTGATGCGGTTGCTCGGGGCCGTGGGCCCGCCGAGCACGTGGCGCGGCACGATGGCGGGCACGGCGGCCGCCAGGCCGAACTTGACGAAACTCCTGCGCTTCATGCAAATGTTGCTATTCATATATGCCTCCGGTACGGGCGCATGGTATCAAAAACGGATTGAGGATGCAAGCGACGGGAACGCGAAAAAAAACAGGCGTGCCGATCGTCTGCGGGGAGAGGCAAATGTGCTATAATCAGAGGCGATGAGCGATACGAGACACAGTTCTTCCAGCCATGTTGCGCCTGTTGCCGCATCCATGGCGAGACATGGCGCCGGCCGCGGGCGGCGAACCTTTGCGGTGGGCGCGCGCGGGAGCCGTCTGTCCTGCCTCCAAACGGCGGCGGCCCTCGCACTCCTGCGGCGCGAGTTTTCCGGCACTGCATATCGTCTGGTGCCTTTTTCCACGCCGGGCGACCGCGACCTGACTACGCCCATAGAGCGAAGCGCTCCGGACTTCTTCACGCGCGACCTCGACGACGCCGTGCGCGCGGGGAAGATCGATTTCGCGATCCATTCGGCGAAGGACCTGCCGTCGCCGATGTCTGACGACCTCGATTGGTTCTGGCTGCCAGCGCGCGAGGATCCGAGGGACGCGTGGGTGACGCGGGGCGGCAAGCTTCCACGAGAGCCAAAAATCGGCGTGTCGAGCGAGCGGCGGGCAGAGTACGCGAGGAAGGTGTTTCCAAAGGCGAAGCTCATGCCGATACGCGGCGCCGTGGACGCGCGGCTGGAGCAGGTCCGGAATGGCGCGTACGACGCAGCGCTGATGGCGATGGCCGGCCTGCGGCGCCTTTGCGGCGGAGGCCTGCCAGATGGCGTGGAGGTGACGCCGATCCCGCTTGACGAGCTGACGCCGCCCGAGGCGCAGGGCTATCTGGCTGTCGTGTTCAAGGCCGGGAACGAACGGCTCATGGCGATGCGCCAGCGCTTCGTGAAGGCAGTGCGCTTCGTAAGCGCGGGCGTGGGCGACGCGAGCCTCTGCACGATCGCCGGCCAGCGCGACATCGCCTCGGCCGACATCGTCCTCCACGACGCGCTCCTCGGCCAATCCGCAATCTTCAATCCCAAGTCTTCCATCTTCGTGGGCAAGCGCTGCGGGGCGCATTCGATGGCGCAGGCTGAGATCACGCGGCTCATCTGCGACGAGGCGCGGAAGGGACGGCGCGTGGTGCGCCTGAAGGGCGGAGACGCTGGGCTGTTCGGGCGGCTCGTGGAGGAGACGGACGCCCTGACGGCACTGAAGATTCCGTTTGTCGTGCGTCCGGGCGTGAGCGCGCTTACGGCCGCAACCACTGGCACGGGCATCCTGCTCACGCGGCGCGGCGAGTCGCGCGGGTTCACCGCCTATACGCCGCGCTCGACAGGCTCTGAAACGCCGCAGGTGCTGTTCATGTCCTTGCGCATCGCCGCCGAGGAGGCGAAGCGCCTGCGGAAGGAGGGTTGGCCTGCCAATACGCCGTGCGCGTTCGTGTTCGACGCCGCTGGGCCGCGAGAGGAAGTGGCGCAGACCACGCTTGGCGAGGTGAAGTCCGTGACGGGCGAAGATCGTCCGGGCGTGCTGATCGTCGGACAGGTGGCGGCGCGCCGTTGGCCGCCACTCGGCGAGCTGGCGGGGCGGCACGTCTTGCTCACGTGCTCGGATGCGGTGCAGGAGAAGGCCGCTCTTGCCGTGGAGGATCGCGGCGGCAGGCCGATCCGCTGGCCGCTCATCCGCCTCGTGCCGCGAAGGCTTTCCTGTGACCCGTCCGCCTACGACGGCATCGTGCTCACGTCGCCTTCGGCGGTGAGGATATTCTTCGAGGCGAGCGGGTGCGACCGGCGCAAGCTGCCGGAGTTCTTCACGTGCGGCGCCGGGACGGACGCGGAGCTGAGGAAGTACGGCGTGTCGAGCGACGTGGTTCCTGCCAAGGATTTTTCTGCGGCGGGGCTGATCGCCGAGATTCGAGGCATGGATCTGCGCGGGCGCCACATCCTGCGCCTCAGGAGCGCGAAGGCCGGGCCTGACGTGGCGCGTGCGCTGAAGCGCGCGGGCGCGAAGGTGGACGACGTGATACTCTACGACAACGAGTTCTGCGCGCCGTCGGACACCTTGCCGCCGTTCGACGACGTGTTCTTCGCGTCGGCGTCGGCGGTGGAGTCGTTCATCGCGCGGTACGGCGCGTCGAAGCTGCGCGGGAAGGGCATATGCGTCATGGGCGAACCCACCCGCGCGGCCCTCCCGCCAGCCGGTAGGCGTTGCGCTGTTGCGCTGCGGCTGAGAATCTGATAGGATGTGCGCCATGAAGACATATATGTACCTTTTCACAGCGCCGAGGCAGGAAATGAAAATGAAAAGTATGATCGTTGCATTTATCGTCGCGGTCGTTGCGTCAGTGGCGCTCGCCGCGCCGCGTACCGGACCGTGGACGAAGGAGCAGGCGTGGGAGTGGTACAACGCCCAGCCGTGGATCCGCGGCTGCAACTACATGCCGGCGAGCGCGGCGAACCGCTACGACATGTGGCAGGTTTGGGACAGCGAGCGGCGTTTCGAGGAGATGAACCGCGAGCTCGCGCTTGCGGAGTCCATCGGCTTCAACGCCGTGCGCGTGATCATCGCGGAGGACAACGGCTTCGCCGTGTGGTGCGAGGACCATGACGGCTACATGCGCAACCTCGAGCGCTTCCTCGCCCTGTGCGGCAAGCACAAGATCCGCGCCATTATGTGCCTCGGCAACGACTGTTCGCGTCCGAAGGAGATGTGGTCTGTCCCGAAGCCGGGTCCGCAGCCGTACGACATCGGCTACCACGGCGGACGCAAGAAGAGCCAGCACGGCAGCTTCCCCGGCGCAATCGGCTTCATCAGCGCGGACGATCCCGCGCTGCGTCCCAAGTTCTTCCAGATGTGCAGCGAGGTGATGGAGAAGTACAAGGACGACGACCGCGTCCTCTTCTGGAACATCTGGAACGAGCCCGGAAACAACGGGCGTGCGAAAGTCTCTGCCCCGCTCGTCAAGGAGATGTTCGAGCTCGCGTGGAAGATCGGCGTGAAGCAGCCCTGCGCAGCGGATATCTGGCACGGAAAGCTCGAGCCGAACATGGAGACCGCCGAGGGAGTCGCCGCCGCGTTGAGCGACATCATCAGCTATCACTGCTACGGTCCGCTCCACTCGCAGATCAAGTATGCGAAGGAAATCAAGGCGAAGATCGGGCGTCCGATGGTCAACACCGAATGGCTCGCGCGCATACTCGGATGCGACGTGCAGGACTGCTATCCGTTCTTCGCACAGGCGAAGATCGGCTGCACGTGCTGGGGATTCGTCGCGGGCAAGTACCAGACGTACGAACCCTGGGAGGGCATGTGGCGTCATATCGAGAAGGGCGGCGGGAAGAATTACAAGATGACGAAGTGGTTCCACGACCTGTACCGTCCGTCGCTCCGTCCCTACGACCCCGAGGAAATCGACATCATCAAGCACGTCAACGCGCAGATGGACGCGGAGCTGAAGGGCGAGTCGCTGCGCGCGAAGATCGCGAAGAAATGCAAGATTGTGCGCGAGGACATGTGGCATGGCTATCGCCGCACGCATTTTGACTTCAATGGACGCAAGGCATGGATTGTCGAACCGTCCCTCGCGCCACTGGTAGGGTCACGCGTCCCGCGTGACCGCGACGGCATGCAATGGATATGGAGCATACTCTGGCCCGATTTCAACGTTGAACGTATGCACGTGGCCGATCTTCTTAAACGCGGATTCCACTATGCGTACATCGACGACCTCTTCGACACGCGCATGGACGATGCGGGCGTCGCGGCTGCTGCTGCGTTCCAATCGTTCCTGGTGAAGGAACTCGGCTTCGCGCCGAAGGCGAACCTGATTGGCATCAGCTGGGGCGGGTTCATGGCGGCGCAGTACGCGGCTGCGAAGCCGGCGAACGTCGCGAAAATCTACTTCGACAACGCGCTCCTGACATTCGACGGCTACACGCCTCCGGCGAAGGTGGGTCTGGGGCCGTGGGAAAAGGCTGCGCCTGCCGGCGGCTGGCGCGACGATCCGAGGATGCCCGTCAATCTTGCGCCCGCGCTTGCGAAGGCCGGCATAAAAGTCTTGCTCGTGTACGGCACCTCCGACATCGCCGTGAAGCCTTCCGTCAACTCGGTGGCATTCGCCGCGAAGTTTAAGGCGGCGGGCGGAGATGCGAAGGTGCTGGTCCACGCGGAGTATGGACACCACCCGCACGGCGTGGAGCCCGGCGAGGCGAAGATCGTGTTGGATTTCTTCTGAAACGAAAGGATTGGGAATATGAAAAGACTCATGCTTGCGACAGTCGCCGCGACCTGCAGATCTGGGCGTTCCATGGTTCCAACGACAAGAGCGTACCCGTCTGCCGCTCGCGCGATATGGTCGCCGCCATCAAGGCCGCAGGCGGGAAGAATATCCTCTACCGCGAGTACAAGGGACTGGGGCACAACGTGTGGACGCCGACGTTCTCCGACGACAAGGTCTTCGAATGGCTCTTCTCACAGCGACGCCGCCTGATCCGATGACACGTCAACAGATCGCGCCCGGGACATACGTGCTGGCGTTCTACACGCGTTGCGGTCATGGCGACGGCTACCGCGTGGTCCGCGTGAGCCGCAAAATCCGCGCGGTATCGCCGTGAATATTTGGTATACTATTGCCGTCAGGAAAATGAGGAAGAAAACCGCAGAAGTCGTACTAGATGGTGCAAGCCGTCAACATGAGGTTTGGAAATGCGAAAGAAAATTGACAGATTGACCATAAAGGGGTTCAAGTCCATAAGGGACTTGAGCAACTTTTCGCTTGGTGACATCAATGTCGTCGTTGGCGCGAACGGCGCGGGGAAAAG
>Ga0310697_10004799_pt1 | contig 13256 bp, 17 predicted proteins | sample 172DNAGHGlowgp2_FD_203883 | JGI IMG/M metagenome (GOLD analysis project Ga0310697, IMG submission 203883) | Sheep rumen microbial communities from Palmerston North, Manawatu-Wanganui, New Zealand - 1728 DNA GHGlow gp2 (v2) (version 2) | ecosystem: Host-associated > Mammals > Digestive system >...
TCGTTCGCAGGCCACGAATGATGAGGGGGAGCAGCGTCCCCCTCTCATACTCATTCAGTGGTGCGGTTTGCTTGAAACCCTGTATCATCAGAATGGGAGTTTCTCGCCCTCGGTATCATAGCCAAGGGCGTTGAGTTGTGACTCAATATCGGCAATTCGCTTTGCATAGCGCTTGCTTACCTTGTCCTTCGCTTCGACACGTCCAATGGGGTTCCATGCCTCTGAAAGCATTTCAAGCAGGCTGTCACGGACATTGGTTGAAGTGTACCTGTCGGAAAGGGCTTTAGTGATGTAGCGGCGGGCAATCATGTGCAGGAACCTGCTATCAAGGCTCTTCATCTCATCTTCCACCACTTGGAGCTCGGTGCACTCAAAGTGCTTGACTCCAAGGTCACACTGTTCCACATAGTCGAGGCTCTTGAGCATCAAGGCGCAGAGAACTTTCTGCTCAATCCCGAATAGTTGCTCTTTGCTGTTCCTATGCTCGTCACCCTTGACGAGCTCGCACAATGCTTCGGTCGTGGCTTCTGCTCGCTTCCTCTTTAGATCGCGATATTTGTTGACGAGCTTTGCGACCTCTATAGCGTGGGGGTCAACCTCCTTTGGGTCGGCTTTGAAGCGGAGCCAAGCCACTTCAACGTCAATTTCTTTGCCGTACCAGGAGCTGACAAGCACGCATCGGTAACCAGTACCCTCTTCCTTGAGTTTCTTAATCGCTTCTATCTCATCCTCATCAAGGTCTCGCTCGATGATGTCTGAATAACCGAACATCGAATCTCGTTCAACGACCTTGAACCCATCGTCAATGTAAGGTTGTACAAAGTTCCTCAGCGTGTCGCCGTTGTTGTACCGGGCCTCCACCACAATGCAAGTACCATCAGGCACGAATTCCTCATGCTCAAGGAGCAACACGTCACGCTCTTTGTCGATGATGTTCCTGTACCAGGATTGCAGCTTCCCCTTGAACTTATCGGCTTGTGTGCATTTGCCTGGCTGCTTCATCTCATAGAAAAGGCAGCCTGCGTTTGAGCTGTTGAACTGGCACTCGGAACACTTGACGCCACAACCGCCAGTGAAGTCTTCATCAAATTCGGCATTTTCAATGATATTGAAAAGCCCGTCAACGAAATTGCGGGCATAGCCTTTGGTGTAACCGCCATAGTTCTTGTAGCGCTCAAGGAAACCGCGCTGCTCTTCCTCGGTCAGTTTGCAGATGATCTGCGCACAGCCTATGTCCATGGTGCCCTCGGTAACGAGTTCCTTCGCCTCGGGAATGAGGGTTGCGAGTTTGACGCGTGACTGGACGAAGCGCAAAGGTTTGCCGAAGCGGTTGGCAATTTCCTCAGCACTCTTCCCTACCTTGATGAGTTCTGCGAATGCGAACGCCTCCTCCATCGGGTCGATGTCCTTGCGTTGCAAGTTCTCCGTAATCATAATCTCATATGCGGCTTCATCGTCCAGTTCACGGACTATTGCAGGGATGGTCTCGCTGTTGTTCTTCAACACGGCTCGCCAGCGGCGCTCACCACAAACGAGTTCATACTTGAGTGGCGTACTCACCACCTCGCCAGTCTCCTTGTCAACCTCATCGTGCCACTCAATAGGACGGATGGTGACGGGCTGAAGAAGACCTTGTTGCTTGATGTTGTCGGCGAGTTCCTGTAGCGCATCCTCATCAAAAGTCTTGCGAGGATTGCGTGGACTCGGGACGATCATCCACGTCGGGATGTTTTTAATTGTTTGTTCCATTTTGTAAGAATTAAATGTTTGACTTATGTAAACTTTTAGGTTGTTTACTGCTGTAAAGTTAATACCGATGTGACGTTGGGCGGTTCTGATTATCTCCCTTTTTGCGTCGCACCAACTCTTTTTAACGTGGGTGGGCGTAAGACTTTGGCGCATTAACCAAAGCCCACATGAGGTTGATGCACCAGACAACGCCCTCGATGAAGTTGATGATCCGGTCACGCATCCGCATCACATCAATGACGCTGCTGCCTTCGGGCAACCCTACGCAGCGGCAGAATTCCTGCGGGGAGAACGTGGCCCTGGTGGCACGTTCCTTTTCCTCCTGCAGCCGTTCCTGCTCACGCTCGTGGCGCTCAACCGCTACCCTGCGCTCCTTGCAGAACTTCTCAAGGGCCTGCATGATCACCAGCGGGTCGATGCTGCCGTAGAACAATCCATACTGACCAGCCTTGAACCTATGGAAGAACAACATCAGCTCGGTTGTCTTGAGGTAGCCGTACTCGCTGACGATTACGCCGGCAAGTTGGCGCATCTGCCGCTCGTTGAGTTTCTCACGGACGCCACAGTAGGCACACAGGTCAATCAGCTGGGGAACCAGCCACTGCTCGGCTGCGGTCTCGCTGTATGCGTAGTTGAGCACAACCAGGATCGGCGCGTTGCCGAAGTACGACCTGTCCTCATGCTTGGCGCACATTGACTGGAGGTCGGGGTTGTAGGTGGTCATGAACGAGCCGAGGTCAGAATGGGACTTCAGCAGGCTGTCCACCTTGGGCTGCAAGTGCCGCAATGGCGCGGGCACCGTCCTGGAGGAGTTTTGCATTCCGGTCGGTGCCGTTGTTACTATGTCCGTTATTGATTGTACTGGTTTCATGATTATCGTAGTTGCCTTCTAAAACCTTCGGAAAATTGTTCGGGCGCATCAGCCACTCGAAGTCGGCGACGAAACCTCGGTTACCGCCACCGTTCAAGAATGAGGAAGCAGCGGCCTTGGTAATCACCTCATAGACCATGTCGATGCCGTACTCACGCACACGGGCGGTAAGCATCTCTTTGCGACGTCCGTCAATCTTAGTCCGGATCTTCGGGATTGACGCATTTTCCATCGTGCGATTGAAGAAATCCTTCACCGCAACAAAGTCGATTTCGACACGACTCGTAGCAGCATCTTCTACGTCAGTAGAAGATATATCTTTATCTCTTATACTCTTATTATCTATAGTTGTTGTCAGTTGTTTGTCGTTTGGTTGTCGTTTGTTTGTCGTTTGTTTGTCAGTTGTTTGTCGCTCGTCGGCTGGTGCTTGTTGGTATTTGCCATATTTACAGACTGTTATAATGGTAAATTTGTTTGTCGCTTGCCTGACGATTTCGCCTGTCTTTTCAAGTTTATCAAGACAAGTCCTTACATTTCGGTAAGATAGCCCCGTCTCTGTGCTGAGGTGGCCCAGGGACGTGACCAACTGGCCTCGCTTGATGATGGTGCCGTGCCATTCTTTGTCCCTGTAATTTGCTTTCAGTAACAGGTGCATGAATAGGCGGAACATGTAGAGATCATCGTACCACTCCCATTCGAGCAAGCGGTACGGGAAAATCTTAATCCACCAATCCTCCATAGTGCTGTCGGTTTTAGGTCTCGACGATTTTGATGCCATGGACATGCAGCATCAGTTTCCGTCGCAAGACGTAGTCCTTTTCTTTCCTGGTGTACTCGCTCTTGGTGTCCTCGACGATGGTTGCGCCATCCTGCACATACACGAAGTCGGCAGTATAGACGGCGTTCTGCTCGATGACAACATCCTTATACACTCTCTCAACCTTCTTGGAGCACTCGGCAGAGGCATACTGGATGCCCAGTTCCTTGCATCGTGCGTGGGCGGCCTTCTGGGTCGGGAAATGCTCGTTCTGCACTATCCAGTCCTTGATGACCTTGTCCTTCACATAGACCCGCTCCACATGGGCGGGGATGAGTTCATACTCAACCTGACGGCGCAGGTCGCTTATCTTGCCTTCGGCCTGTTGCTGCTGAAGCTCAAGCCAGCGGTCATATTCCTTGGTCGAGTCATACTTCTCTATCGAAGCGGTGTCGATGCCATGTTCATTGCAGAAGTACACCGCATCATGCTCGGTGCGGAACCTGTGCTTCGAGCCGGGCACGATATAGACCTTTTTGTTGAAGAATTTCATTGCCATGTCACTTTCTCATTATGATGTTAGTAAGTTGTTTCTTTTCCTTGGTGCCGGTGATGATCCATTTGTTAGCACCTTCCTGGTCGATGGTCAAGTCCTCGACAGCACCGAACTTGGCGACCGTGCCGCACAGGTCAATCACCCACCCCACCTTACCGGGGTAAGGACGGATGGCACGACCGACCATCTGGTAGTAGAGAGCCAGCGACATCGTGGGCCTGGCCAAAACAATCGTGTCGAGTGCCGGGTAGTCGAAGCCAGTGGTCAGAACCCCTACATTGGCTACTACCTTTGTCTGTCCGCTCTTGAAGCGTTCCAGGATTGCCTCCCGTTCCTTCATGGGCGTAGCGCCCGACACCATCTCGCACACCCCGTCGAGGTCCCAGGTCAACCGCTCGGCATCCTCGACGAACTTGGTGAAAACCAGTATTCCGTTCCTCGGCTTGCCGTCCTTCGGGTGAAGGATGCGGTTGATGATCGTCAGCGTGTACTCGTAGAAGTCGGCTCGCTCAAACTCGGCCTTCAGCGATTTCTCGTCATAGTCGGCACCGGTTGTGTTGAGCTTCACGTTTTCCATCTTCACGCGCTCACCCTCTATCTTGACCATGTCGAAGTAGCGCATCTGTGCGAGGTAGCCTTTGTCGAGCAGTTCACGCACCTGGCAGAAGTAGAGAACCCTGTCGAAGATGCGTGGACGTGTGCGGGTGATGAACTTGAGGATGCTGCCGTACTGGGGCACCTTCCAGTTGATGGTCTTGGGGTCGATTGTCTGGCCGAGGCGAAACGGTGTGGCGGTCAGTCCTACCACCTTGCGGCCTTCGACTGCCTCGATGAATTCCTTGTACTGTCCCTCGCCGGGGTTGACCAGGTGGCACTCGTCGATGATGATCTTGTGGAACGCATCGAAGTCGTGCAGGTGGTTCATCACGCTGCCGATGGTGGCGAATGTGATGCGGTTGATTTCCTTTCGGTTGAGCGATGCGGAGTAGATGGAGCAGTCGAACACGTCATAGGAGAGCAGCTTCTTGTAGTTCTGTTCCAGGATTTCCTTGTTCGGCTGCAGCACTATCAGCGGCTCGTCAATCTTTGAGGCGATGTCGGCAATCACCAGTGATTTTCCGGCGCCTGTCGGCAGGATCAGCAGGCCGTTGCCCTTGGTGTTGCTCGTGAAGTAGTTCACCGCAGCGTCGCTTGCCCGTTGTTGATAATCTCGTAAAGTATATTTCATTAAATGTTTGACTTTAGAAAAGTCCCGTGGCCGAGGTTACTGGCAGCGCACGGGACTCGAAACACGGAAAGAAAATGTGTTTGTTGCGGGGATGGCGGGAATTGGACCCGCTGCTCATTCCCGGATTATCCCCTGCCTTGCCCATCGTGCAGGTCTTCATCCCCAGTTGTAAAGAAAGGCTGGCAAAGCCGTCACGGACAACCAGCCATAATCATGTTTCTAATTTATAGACATTATTCAGGTAACTTGTAGCGTAATCCACTGCGATACGCACCACATTAGATGTGGGAAATACCGTTCATGTTACGCGGCCTGGTACTCGACCAAGCGGGTCTTCCGTCACTCGCCGTGACTCCAATCTTTTATTAAGATGCGCTGCGTTAGGCCGGCAACTCGGCCACCTTGCAAGGATGCGGCAAAAAGGGAGGGCGTTGGAACGTTATAGGGGTGAGGCCCCGCCCTCCCGAAGGTCTGGCCTTGTGGCTCTGCTGGCCGTGCGAGGCTTTTTGATGCGTCAGGCCGAAGCCTGTGACCATTATTCCGAGGGTGGCGTTACCGCTCACCCCGACCAGCAGTGATAGGTTTCGTGGATGTCCCGAGCCTCATTGAGCAATGGAGCGCGTTACCGACACTCCCATCCACGAAGATCCTGCAAGTACCCCCGCAGGACGGGTGATGTGAAAACCCCGCTGCACGAGAGGGGCAAACCATCTTTAAACATTAACTAATAACCTTAAAACATTGGAAAACCCACGGCGGCCTTCACAGGAGGCCGTGGTGCTATGCAAAAGTCTCGTTAAGTAGTCATGAAAAAATTAACTGTATTCCAGTTGGAAGTCCTTGTACTTGTCGTCATCGGGCAGCGGGACGGTGGCCCCGTGCTCGGTGGCCATGTAGGACTGTATCTTGTTCATGAACTCGGTCATCTGCTTCTTGGTGAGCTTCGATGTCTCCACCCACTTGTCGATGACCTGACCGTTAGGCAGCACGAACGGCTGCTTGAACATCTCACAGAACAGGTCGTGGACGTTGTCCTTGTTCCAGTGATCATCGCCATAGGTCGCGTTGAAGAACGCGGCTATGTGATGGCACCACACATAGAACAGGGCGTTCTGGCTCAAGGAACGGGGTTGCCGCTTCTCCCATTGCGCCCTGGTCATGATTTCGGCGACGTATTCACCGTTGGGCAGGAAGCCCATGCACTGGTCGAGGGTGCGCTGGTCGGTGACGTGGCCATTATCTTTCTTGAGGTGGATTATCATAACACACCAAGTAAAGTGCCATAGTACTGAAAATTCCTGCGCTCAATCGGTTTGTCCGATTCGTATGGCTTTGCGGATTTCCTCCACCGCTTGTAGCACTTGGGGCAATACCAACTATTGAGCACTGCGATGTAGTACCCAGTCTCAGAAGGCTTAGCGCAATAATCGCAGATGCAAGGCGATTGTGTTGCTGCGCTCAACTCATCACGGGTACACTCAATGATGAGAAAGTCCTTGTCTTCTACTTGCTGTGCCATATCAGCAAGGTGCATAAGGCGCATGGGCCGGTGGTTGTGGTGCTTCTACCTGTTGCGGCTTGCTGTCAAGCAACTGGAGGTCGTTCACTATAACCTCGCTCGTGAAGCCCTTAGTGCCGTCACTCTTATCATAGGTGCGATTGCTCTGCTTGCCCTCGATGTAGAGTTTCGTGCCCTTGTGGATGTAAGGTCTCACCAGCTTGTTGATAAGGCCATCACCAAAGACGATGATGTTATGCCAAGTGGTGCGTTCCGGGACTTGAACACCCTTTGATGTGGTGTAGGCTCGGTCGGTTGTGGCGAGTGAGAAAGATGCAATCTCGCCTGACTGGGTTGTACGGAACTCGGGCTCTTTCCCGACATTACCGATAAGGAATATTTTGTTAAGACTCATGATTACTTCGCTTTAATTGTGAAACTTCCCTTGCGGGTGGTTGTTTTGAGATATTTCTTGTAGGTCTCGGGGTCTGCAGCCTCGAGTGCTTTTGCGTCGAAGGATGTGGCGGTGCTGGCCTTGCCGATGGATGCGGTGAAGGCATCGCATTCCCACTTGGTGACGCCGTTGGCCTCCATGAGCTCACGAAGCTTGTCTTTCATCAGCTTGGCGGCCTTCTCGGCTTTGACCAGGTTGGCGATTGCCGTGGTAATCTCTGGAGGCACCACCAGACCTTTGGTGGGTGCTTCCACCACATCGGCCTTGGTGTTGTACACCTGCATCCCCTCGTTGATGTAGAGGAAATGAGGATAGCCATCAGGGTTGATGACCAGTTCAGTCTCCAACAACTTGAGAACCTGCTCGTCAGGTATGCGTGCGATTTCCCATCTCTCGCAGTCATCCTTGCGGATCCATAGACCATAGAGCCCTTTGACCTTCAAACCCGTCTGCAACTCGAACATCACCGCATAGCAACTGAGCTGCCATGACAGGTACTCCATGAGGCCAGCCTTGCCACCGGGGTAATAATCCAGGTTGTTAGTCTTGAAGTCCACCAGGTAGATATTGTCATCATCATCGACCCATGTGCTGTCAATCTGCGACGCATAGCGACCGAGCGAAACGGTGAACTCGCTGGCAAGTGTGCGGCATTTGGTCAGCTTGTGGGTGCGGTAGAGGTGCAACTCGTAGGACACGTCATGGGCAGGGAACAATACATCACCATAGTCGCGGGTGTGGTGAACAACCTCGGGGAACTGGGTGGCCTCGATGCCGATGGTGTCAAAGGTCTGAATGGCCTTGTGGACGCAAGTGCCGTAGTGCCCAGCCTTCGGGATCTGCACCTGCTTGACGAACTCGTTTGCCTCGGGGTAAACGCCCAACTGCAACACTGAATGGATGAGGCCGGTGATGCCACTCAATTCCTCATCGCCACGGCGGTAGGTATGAGCATCCTCATTAAACACTACCGCCGACTGCTTTAGGTCTTCAAATTTTATCATGATCGTAGAAAATTACTGCTGAGGGAATTTTGAGCCAATCTCGACAGCGATTTTGTAGAAGTCATGCCCATTGACACTAAATTCAGGGCGCTTGCGAGCCCATTTGTCCCAGCAAGCAAGGTATTCGTCGCGGGTCTTCACGGCCTTCATCTCTTCGATGGCCTGTGGAAGCTCAGCGGCTGCGGCTTCCTTGGCCTGCTCGACAACAGCTGCGGGCAGATCCTCACCGGCATAGATGTACAACCCCAACCCGAACATCGCAAGGTTCTTGACCAGGCAACGCATGATTGCGGTGTTGATGTCGAACATCGTCGCAGCCTCGACGGTCTTTTCTTCGCTCTTGCCACCTTTGTAGAAAACGGTGTAGGTGTACGGCTGCGCTTTTTGAGCCTTGTTCTTGCTGTCCATCACAGGCAGCCACATTGTCTTGGACTCGCCCTGGATGGTGACGGTGGTCTCAACCATGTAGCCGAGCACCTCATCATAGTAGAACGGCTTGCCGTCCCAATGGCGAACCTCATAGGCGGTGTCGGGGTAAAGCCCCTTGACGGTTGCCCATGCCCACGGCCAACTCAGATAGGTCAGGCCGTTCTTCTTCTCGGTGTGTTCGTTGACGTCGATTGCGTTCAGCGTCTCAAACACGCTTTTTTTCAATTCTTTCTTTTCCATGTCTCGTAAGAATTTAATGTTTGACTTATAGTAATTAAAGCATTGTAAAGGTAGTGATTATTGGCGGATTACGGGCAATGTTTCATGCCCTTTTTTGAACCCACCAACTCTTTTTAACGATTGCTCTTCTCCCAGCCCACCATGTGGAACACGAAGTAGAGCAATGCGAGTGCGAAGACCTCGGTGGCAAGCCACTTGCGGACGGTCTCAACAGGCGCGTCAGCAGGGATGAGGATGTAACTCATCAGCAGCAGGGCGACCGATACGATGATATAAAACTTCTTCATTTATTTCCGTGAATTAAATTGTTTGACTTTTGTGGCAGTTATGCAGGTCTGCAGTGTTGCAGTACCTGGGAAAGGTTGTATCTCCATTTCCCGTTCTGGCTGCTGCCCTTTCCCTGGCACTCGATGGCACCAGCGATGTGCAGCGCTTCCAATTTCTTCTCGCCTCCCACGATGCGGGCGGCCTTGCGCTTGCCGATGGTCATCCCCGATGTCACTGCGAGGATGTTCTCAAGCAGGCGGTTCTCGATGTCCTGGCGTGTCATGCTATGCGCTTCAATGTGATGGTGGCAAGTTCCTTGTCCAGGATCGTAGTCCAGCGCATACCCCTTGACCGTTCAGGCAGCAGACGTGTCCACACGATGGTGCGGATGGTGTCGGCCTTCTCGATGGGGAAGGTCAGCACATCGCCGACCTCCATGTTACGGATGGTGTCCGTAGTGTTTGTTGTCATTGTCTCCATATATCGTATTATTTAGTTGTTATCAAAAGAACCCGCTGTGTCTCACGACATGGGCGGGAGCACTTATAAATACCATGAAAAACACACAAATTAGGTGTGGGGCTGGGTGGGATTGCACGCACCGACCTCTCGCCATGAGCGAGCGCTCTCTCATCGCTGAGCTACTACCCCAGTTCCGTCAGTTCCTCTGGCCCACCACACCCCTCAAGGATTGTGGATCGTACCCCCATCGGCTTGACGGTTTCCTATGAAAAAATATTACTTTTATCAGTGTCGGCCTATGCCGTTGCTTTCGTCCATAACACGTCACTGGTTTCTCGGGGCCAGTTACGATTGTCCCCGCCAGGTTCGCGGTGCCTGGTCACACCACCAGCGTCTTCGGGCGGCTGGATTTGTCGCAAGTCTGTAGCCTTCTACTATCTTGCAGCCATCATGTCAAGGAACTCTGCTGTGTTCCGCAGGGAGGACTCGCACTCTCCATCTTGCCCGGGCATGGGCGGCACTGCTCTTGTGCTACTGCGGTGGCCCCTATCTCAGGAGGCCGTGAAGTTGACCAAACTGTGCTTAGTGGTTAGTCCGCCAGGGTGAAAAGCAGGTCGTCAAGGCTCATCAGGTTCTGACCAGCAAGGACTGCCTTCACGACATCCTCCTCGGTGATCTTCCCCTCTTCGGTGAGCTTGGTGATGGCTTGCTTCAGCATGTTCATCTGGCGGTAGTAGCGGAGGCAAGACTTCTTCTCGCTCTCGTACTGCTTCTGCAGTCGCTCGTTGTCGCCCTTGAGGATTTCCAACTCGGTCATTTCGTTGACCTGCTCGTTCACGTTCTCCTGTGAGGTGGTCTGCTCGGCAGCCTGTGCCTCGTTGATTTTTTTCTCTTCCATGTCTCTAACTTTTTGATTAAAAATGTTTTGTAATAAGAAAATTTGTCGTATTTTTGCGTTTGATATTGTTTGTATGTTGCAAAGTTAGTACAAATGTTCTAATTACAAGCACATTTGTTCTAATAATTTGAATATTTAACTTTTTGTAACATTTCAAAAGCACTTAGACCATGGTAAATAGAATTTCAAAACTTATCGAAAGTACGGGCTTGAACCCTACTTCCTTCGCTGCAAAAATCGGCGTTCAGCAAAGGACGCTCTGGAACCAGCTCAACGGGCAGCGCAAACTCAGCCTTGAGACGGTTGAGGCCATCATCGACAACTTTCCCGAAATCTCTGCCGAATGGCTCATGAGGGGAACCGGTGAGATGAAGAAAGGCAACGACGCACAGGAGAAACGCCTCGACAACCTCGTGGACGTGATCTCCATGCAGCAGGAGACCATCCGCAACCTGCAGGACAAAATCAAACAGTTACAAAACCAATAAGCATCATGAAACAGGTATTAGCATTTTTCATCATGCTGCTTGCCCTGGCAGCATGCAGCGACAAGCAGGTGGCATCCAATACTGGAACGCCTCTTGACCAATTCGTGGACTCCATCACGAAGGCCTACCCGAACTACGCGGGAAATATCACCGTACAGAATAAAATCAGCGCAGAACTTGAGAAACGCATCAGCCCGCTACCAGGCATCCTCGAAGGGACAAAGTTCCAGTTTGACAATGTCGCTGAGATTGGAGGTTCTGTTCTAACAATGTTCAGCCTTGCCGACAAAACAAGTGCAGGCGTGACAACACTAATCGTATCATGCGATGACTTTGACAAAGACGTTGCGGCCACACTTGACAAGACCAAGAACTACAAGATCACTGGCGGTACGGTTGTAAACTTCGAGGCACAGAGAGGCATGGCCGAACAATGGCTCTACCTTGGCAGGGTTGATGTCAAAGACCTAAAGGTCGAGGAATACTGATTTGTTGCCGGATTGTTGTCGCGGCAATTTTACAGCAGCTACAACAACAAACAAAATAACCTGCTTCTCAGCAGGTTATGATAGTTGATGCCCAAAAGTGCGCAAAAAAAGTTATTATCAACGGATTTCGGCAAAAAAAATGCAGATTTTTACGCAATTACCGAACTTTCAGGCCCTTTATCGGTATGGAAACATAGAAAGCACATCCATTTTTGGACCTATTTTATAGTCCAATTATTGTCGAAAAACACGTTTTTGTTGCCGAATTATTGTCGCTAAATTGTCAAACATTATGCCTACATTATCACTCACAGTGCTCCCGGCCAAAGCACTCAAAGATGGCCGTAACAAAGTCCGCATAGCGGTGGCTCATAACAGCCAGACAAGATACATCGTCACCGATGTGGTTATTGACTCGCCCAGGGAATGGAAGAACGGGCAGATCGTCAGGCGCGACGACGCGGCCTACCTCAACACGAAGCTGAGGAAGAAGCTCAACGAGGTGCAGCAGTCCATCGACGAGGTGCCATACCCCGAAGGACTGTCATGCCCCGAACTCATTGAAACGATAACCGAGACACGCAGACGGGTGTCACACACCCTGCGCTCTGCCTTCGAGGAGATGATGGCCGTCACAGACACCAAGCCGTCCACCAACAAGATATACAAGTACACTTTCCGCTCGATCATCAGATACATCCCGGAGTCCACAAGGGTGGCATCGCTGACACCGCTGGCGATTAAGCAGTACATCAAGAAGCGCACCGACATAAAACAGCCGACCGTTCAGCTGCACGTCACGCTGCTATCCAGAATCATCAACTACTGCCAGCTCAACCACTATACAGACTTCCAGGTTTCGCCAACAAAGAAGGCGATGAAGTTCATGCAGAAAGTACGGCAGAACTGGCTCACGCCTGACCAGGTGCGGTTCATCCGTGACTATCCGAACAATCGGAAATGGTGCAGGAAGTTCCGGGACCTGTTCATGCTGACCTACTATCTCGGCGGCATCAACACCATTGACCTGATGAAGATAGATTGGCGAGGTCTTACCTATATTAAATATGTACGCACGAAGACGGAAAGGGCGGCAAAAGTCAACCCTTTCGTGGAGTTTGAGATACCCGATGAGGCTTTGGCCATCATTAACCGATGGATAAGGCCAGACGGGCACCTCGGCTTCTTTGCCAAGTGTTACTACACCACGAACATCACCAAGATGTCCCGCCACTTCCGGGACGAAACTGGCATCGAGAACCTGACGCTCTACTCGGCTCGCAAATCGTTCGCCCAGCATGCCTTCCAACTGGGCATCTCGGAGTCGGTTATTGACTACATCCTGGGGCACTCGCTCAACGCGGGGAACAAGTCCACCATCTACTCATATATCAAGGTGACACCCGCCATGGCGACCGAGGCGATACGAAAAGTTTTGGATTTCATTGGAACAAACAATAATTTTGACTAAATTTGCCGAACATTTTTTTCCATGTAGGAATTAAATGTTTGACTTTTGTGGCGGTCAGCTCGTGAGAGTATGCCGCCACTTTTCTTTGATTATGACCGAACTTTCGGCCACCTTATCGGTATTATATAATGTAACGCTTATAGTGCTGTTGAGAATGCGTTGCGCCCTCGCCACACGGCGGGGGTTTTTGCATTAAAAAAGTGGGTGCATCCATCGAGGACACACCCACATCTGTTCATGATTGACTTGCTAAATCTCTGCTGCTTGCAGCTCGGCACCGATGCGCCTAATCGTAGTGAGCAATTTTCTTGCGGTCTTCTCTGATGCGTAAGCAAGACCAGCCTTGTACTGCCTCATTTTTGACTCGTTGATGCCGGCAATCCTGGCAGGCTGGGT
>Ga0310697_10004800_pt1 | contig 13253 bp, 12 predicted proteins | sample 172DNAGHGlowgp2_FD_203883 | JGI IMG/M metagenome (GOLD analysis project Ga0310697, IMG submission 203883) | Sheep rumen microbial communities from Palmerston North, Manawatu-Wanganui, New Zealand - 1728 DNA GHGlow gp2 (v2) (version 2) | ecosystem: Host-associated > Mammals > Digestive system >...
TATCATCTAACTGACGTGTGACTGAATTGAATCTTGGTGGTGGATTTTTTATAAGATCCTCACCACCGAGATATCCATTTGGAACACCTACAGACGCTCCATCACCATCTGTTCTGAAATGATCTGATGGCTGAAGTGTATGTAGTGATGGTTTAGAATATCTACCGTTGTCTTTTGGATAACCACTGTCTTTTGGATATCTACCATCTCTGTTTGTGTTTACCCATTTTGCACGAACATCATTATCATTAATTTCAGCCATTTATATCACTCCTTATATGTTGCTGATGGCTGAGAGTAATGTTATCGCTTTCTTAGCAGGCATATTGACAATCTTATTTATACCATATGCGGTAACACCGGTTTTATATGTTGAGGATGTTATGAGAAGGAATAAATATGAAAGATTTTCAAGAGCAAATATCAATGAAGTACCACATGTTGAATTGAAATTTGTCATGTACATTACATCGATATCCTTGTATCTAACAGGATTTATCTGTTTGATAAGATTAAGCACACTCATGAATGAGTTATCTTCCAAACCTCTAACTTCCTCCATTATCTGTTTAGCAACTGAATCATCAATCTTATCAGCAATGATTCTTTTGTATGCTGGGATGATGGTGAATTCTGGACCATCGATCATGCGATAAAAATATGCAAACAGATAAAGCATTGTTTTAACGAGATTATCACCTTTAATATATATCTTCTGCTCTAATGGTGTTACCGCCATGAGAGTGTATATATTACCCAAGGTTAACATGAGAGGTCTGTTCATAACAAATGAATTAGGATTCTTTGTAAGTTTAAGTGCAAGATATGCAGCTTCTAACACAGCCATCAGAGAAGTGTATTCCTGAGTTGAATTTATATTGTTTACAACTTTATCTGCGAAGATAAACGCTCTTGTGTCATTACCCTTTGTCATTACAATGTATGGAAGAGTGATAGGAACATTTGAAGTTTCCTTATTAAAAAATATGACAATCTCATTGGATTGAAAAGCTTCAACAGCTTTTTTAGCAATTGGATCACCATTTAAACGTATAAGTGATATTATCTCAGGGATATCTTCTGGTTTAACTCTATGCTCTTTACCGTTTTGAATTTCTTCAATTGCAGCCTTTGTTATGCCACTCACCTCATTGAATTTTTGATAGAGAGAAGTTTGAGATAACTTTGGGAGTTCAGCTTCTTGAACGAGTTGAATCATAAAATTCACGCCTTTCTATTTAAACTAATATTTATGTTATCATAAATTAACAAACTGTCCAGAGGGAGGAATTAAGTTATGGCGACTACAGAAAAGTATGTCACATTATACAAACCGCAATTATCAATCGTATTACAGGATGATATTCTGACATTAAGCGATTCTGAGATTGTGTCAATTTCATTCATTCACAATTATGATACAATGACATATCCTATCATACGTATTAGATTATATTCGGATATTTCTACAATACAAACTATATGCGACAAACCGGATGATATTGAAGTTCGAGGATGTTTGCAAGCTATGATATATCGTATGAATGATAAAAAGAAATCTCCGGTTCCTGTTAGTTATGCGAATGAAATCTGTTTTAACTTAAAAGGTTATATAGAGAATAAAAACATCCCAACTTCTAAATTTGATCAATATGAATTTGGAATAAAAAAGACATCTGATCTGAATACGAATGTAAAAGTACCAATTGAGATATATTGTTATGATGACAATCTTGTTCATTTGATGAAACAAAAGGCTCAATCAATATACAAGAATATGTCTATATCATCTATTATTGAAGACATATTCAGAAGATGTTTCATATATAATTTTGATATTGATCCTTTGACAAATCAAAACAAATATGACCAGGTACTTATACCGAATTTAAATATTCTTGAAACATTGGGATTTATTGATAAAAATTACGGAATGTACCGTAAAGGCGGTATGGTGTATGCAGATCTCGATAAAGTTCATGTATGTAATTCAGATGTTGTGAATGGAACAACGCCAATTCCAATATATGTTGAAAATTCAAAAACGAATTCAGACATGAGTGGTATGAAAGAAATAAATAAAAAATATCAAATGGTTACAATGGCTGGAAATGTGTCAGTAAAAACAGAAACAGATATTGAGAGAGTTCTGAATTCAAAACATCTTGCAGATATAAATCTTTTAACAACGGAAGCACATATTGAAGAACTTACAGAATTATATAATTCAACATCAGAATATGCTAAACTGAAAGACATTGATACTCCGAATATATTGCATAAAAGCAAGAATGATTATGTTGCTTCATCATATGTTGCAAGATTAAATGAAAACATTACAGAAGTAGATGTATCCGGTGTTGGATTTGATATATCAAGAATGAATGTAATGTCAAGATATAATCTTGTATTTGCAACACCTATTCGTGGTTTGAATATAAATAAGATATACAGACCATCGTATGTGTGTCATGTTATATCAAATCTCGATTCAGATTTGTTTATTGCGCAAACAACTATGAATCTTCGTACAAATTAAAAACAAAAAAATGATGTAGGGTGGGGCCGAAGCCCCACCTTTCACCATCTTTTTATGGAAAACTTTACATATTAGAAATTTGCAAAACCGAGAATGTTACCGGCACGGAATTCAGCATTGCGTGAAGCTTCGCCGATATTAGCACCGCTGTTAACTGCGCTGTCTTCCTCCTTAACGAACTTATTGAGAATGTCAACAAGCTGAATAGCATCAGGAATTGTTTCCTTGAGGAAGATGATCTTTGACATGTGCTCAGGTGTGATGTTGAGAGTCATGCCGAAGAATACAAGCATGTTGAGTACAGCGATTGCATTCTTAAGGTGATCAACAGCAGAAGCATCAAACTTCTTATATACTTCTCTTCCGCAGAGACGGCAACGGAACTTTGTATCATCAACTTCTTCAAGTGTAGGAACAAGCTGTCCGCTCTGAATATCTCTGATGAGATGTACACAACGCTTCTTTGCAACGTCGAAACGATTCTTCTCAAAATCATTAAGAGAGTTCTTAGGATCCCACATACCGAATGCAGGATTTGATTTCTTGAACATATCATACTGAGTCATGAGCTCGATGATTGGGTTAACAAGTGCCATTACCTGAGGATTGATCTTGATAGTCTGGTCGTTAACAACCTGATTGTTACCCTGTGGGAATGATGGCATTCCAAATAATGGATTTCCCATCATCGGATTATTCATCATTGGATTACCCATTGCTGGTGCTGTTGTTGGCAGTGATATACCCATTCCATTATTTTCAAACATAATAATTACCTCCTAAAATATATTACTTCTTCTTTACTGGGAAGAATGCCTTTGCTGTTGAATGAAGTCTTGTGTACTGTGTTCCACAAGCACGTGGATCGATGAAATACTTCTCAAGGTCTACATTACGACCATCATAAGTATCATAGATCCAACCGAACAGAGCAACGATTTCTGTTGGTCCCTTTTCATTTACGAGTTTAAACACATATGTTGAAAGGGAATCGATGAACTTCTCCTGGTTTTCTGTAAGCTTCGGGAAATCCTTCTTTTCGAGCAGGAACGCAGATGCTATTACAAGATTCATAGCATTGTTATTTCCAGAGTTACGAATTATATCGAGAAGACCTGCTGTAATAGGAACGTTGTTCTGAAGAAGTGTTCCAACTGTCTGATGATTCATCATAGCTATTGCTGCAGCTGTTGCAAGCTTCTCAGAATCATTGAGACCTGGACAGTTGATATCAATTACTTCTACAACATTTCTCAGCAGTGTGCCGACATGCTTTGAAAGATTCTCAATACCCTCAGCCTCAGGAGTTTTCTCCTTCTTCTCAGACTTATCATCAGTCTTCTTATCACCTTCAGACTCCTTCATCTTCTCAGCATATTCATTTATGATCTTAACCATAAATGCACCTACTGCAGCGATACCGGAAGGATTGATGTTAGGCTGTGCAAGATATGTCATGAGTGAAATGACAAAATTCTGATCGTAGATGAGAAGATTCTTGATACCAAACTCAAGACCTGAAGCCATCTTATCAGTATCGAGATCAGCCTCGAATATATACTGGATGACACGTGGTACTCTTGGTATAGCTTTGAGGTAGAAGTTCTGACGAGTAACTTCTTCCGCATACGCATACTGCTGAGGAGTGATTGCGGCAGGATAATTCACCTGCTGTTTTGCCATGAGTGATTCGACATTCTCAGTGAGAATACGATCCTCGGGATCGATCATGACTGTGTGATTTAAGAACATTTATATTCCTCCTTTAATAATTTGATACACTGTTACGGGTATCTGCATAATTATATATGTCTCTTCTGAAAGAATTTTAATCCTTCAGTAAACGACCGCCGAGAACTTCTGGTGTTTCATCGTTTATTACGACAAATCCTTTTCCGGAGATTGGTTTCTTTTTATTGAGAAATGATGGTCTTTTAGATTTCTTGAGACCTGCACCGATATCATCAGCCATGTTATAATCCATGTCGATTCTCTTTATAGTTTGTCTTGGAAGACCTGCTATTATTACAGTTGCTTCGCATTTGCCGTTGTTATCTGCGTTTAACACATTTCTGTATTCATCATAAACATGGATGGTTCTCTTACGAATATCTTCAAATACAGTATCGAAGTCTGTTTCAGCATACATTGATTTGAGAGAGTATCCTGTCATGAGTGTGAGTGATTTAACATCATCTTCATTCCATGCTGGCTGATATGATGAGAATACCTTAGATGTTATTATCTTTCTCAGAGTATCTGGAGATGTTGCTGTTGCAGATGTTGCGATGAATCTACCAGGAGTCTTGAGAATGGTATCGAGATCAGATTCATCGATAGAATCTCTTGTTGTAGATTCGTTACGAACACCGAGAATTATCTCAATGAGATTTACAACATCCTGATTGATTGGATCGTAATTTACACTACCCTTTGGATTCTGGAATACTGTGTATGTGGGAACGCCGGATTCACCATCAGCATCTGTAATACCTGCAAGTTCTGCAAAGAGATCATTTGTATTGAGATGATAAGCATCTGGTTCAGACATGTCCGGTGTTATGATTATCGGGATAACCTGAACTCCTCTCTTTACAAGTGCATCACATATAGGTATTGTAGAACCAGAACCGGTTCCACCAGATGAAGATGTTATTACGATTACTGGAGATTTTGAATCGATAGCATCTTGATACATCTCAGCGAAGTCATCTGCTTTCTCATGGAACTTGTACATTTCAGCACCACGTTCACGGTTTCTTCCAGAACCCTGCTTTTCATCAGACTGTATCGGAATTACATGAACTCTGTTCACATAATTAGCATCGACATTTGCAGATACGGAATCGATTGCGTATAACTTAACATCATTAAGACTCTCACGTTTTGTTATACACTTAACGATTTCACTTCCACAATTTCCTAATCCTATTATCATATTCTTTAATGACATATTAAACACTCCTTATTTTTATTATTTCATTAATGCGTTTATCATATTCATTCCGTTTACGAATGAACCCCATTCGTCATAGGGTTCATCGTTAACATTTATTGAGATATCATCGATTGATACAGACTTTTCAAAATCTGAAACTGACAATACCAGATCAATCGCTTCAATAATAATCTCAGCTTCATCATTTGTTGAACAGTTTATCGTAATCATGATTTCACCTTTGAGTCATTTTTCAGATACTGTTTTACCATAGCGAGTGGTGTGAGAAGGATTGTATCATCATCTGTTACATCTATCTCAAACACATTATACATGTTCAGAGTAACCTTGGTCTGTCTTGCAATCTGTAAGCCTACTGAATATGTTGCTGCAAGAAGTGGAATTACTGTTGCAGGAACTCTAAGGTCAAGACCGAAAGTATCAAGGACTTCCTTATACACAGCCATCTCAACACTGTTAACTGTTTCAGCAAGGTTAACTGTTCTCCATGCATTGTATCTGTTGAGCAGTTCATCGTTGAAGTTTGAACCTGGAACAGCATCATGCTCATTCTTCTTGAAAATAGGTGCTTTGATATGATACATCTGAGGAACTATATTCCTGCACTTATCGGACTGAGAGTCTTCAGTTGTATATTCAAGAGCAATACCTCCGATGTTGATTGAGAATTCATCAACTGGCTGACGCTGAACGAACTGAAGGATATGCTTCCATCCTGTTGTGAATACGATTGGTATGAGTGCTTTCGGATCCGGAAGATCTATACCAAACTCTTCGTATATGAGTCTGGATGTTACTTCAGGAATTGTTGTTGAAAGAATGTCGTTACCTTTGTAGGTTTCGATTTCATTCTTGCGCTTTTCACGCATTTCTTCGATTTTGTTTTTGTAGTTTTCCATAAATGCATCTCTGCCTTTCTTAATATATTTGAACACACTTTTATGTGTCCTACATCAGAATTATATATGTCTATAAATATAAAATTTATAAATATATTATTACCCCGACATCAAAGAAATGATATAAATATAAGGAGTGAAAATAATGAAGATTTTATATATCAAACTTGAAAACTTCATAGGTGTCCAAGCAGCAATGGGTGTTAGGAATGTATACTTTGATTTCACAAAGATACAAAAACCAATCATTCAGATTTATGGAAAGAATAGATGTGGTAAGACTGTACTGTTACAACAGCTTCATCCATATTCAAGCATTAATCTGAATGGTGATGAACGTTCTGATTTATCTCTGATTATACCAAAAGAAGTTGGTATAAAAGAAATAGGATATGAAGTAAATGGAAAAGTATACACAATAACTCATACGTATACACCGACCAAAACGAGTCATACTATTTCTTCATCATTATTATGTGATGGAAAAGAGTTAAATCCAAGTGGAGGTGTAACAATATTCAATGAGCTAATCGAGCATATTTTCGGTATCAATAAGTACTCGTATCAGTTAATTATAAATGGAACTAACCTACAATCATTCGGAACTATGAGTGTTACTCAAAGAAAAAACTTAATGAACAAAGCGATGGGTATTGATATCTATGATAAGATACACAAACTTGCAACGGATGATTACAGATATACCAATAAGCTCATTACATCATTGAACAATACAAAAGAATTTGTTCTCCAGACATATGGTTCATACGAGAACATGTGTACTGTTCATAATTACAAAAAGAATGAAGTTGAGTTATTAGAACAAAAGTTGGCAAGCATGAAATCTGAACTCGATACATTATCAGGAAAGATTTCAGCAATCCGTCAACAAAACCCACATATCGAGTTAAATGAAATCAATCAATCCTTGGTAGCATACAAAAATGTTGTAGAATCTATCGGTTCTTTTGATAATGATACATATGATAAACTCGTGCAGAAACAGATTGATCTGAATAATCTCATATCTTCTACAAAGAATGAGAGAAGTATGGTATTAAGAGATCTGGATGATATGTATAAAAAGAAAGAAGACATTGAATCAACATTGATGAATTCCAGAAGGATTGCAGCCGATTATAATGATATGTTGAATACTCAACGAGGTTTGGAAGATCGTATCAATAAGATACAAATCGAAGAATTCACATCATCTCCGTCACAACATTTTCGTTCAATGTTATCTCAGGCACAGAGTATCAATTCATTATGTAAAGATATCAAGACGTGTCTTAATCAAACATTGTTGAATATGTTTGCTGAGATGTTGGAGAACAACATTGACATATCTTCTTTCCTTGTGAGAGAAGGAGCTGCTCTGATGGATTCTGAAAAGGAAAAGAGTGCAATATCTCGTGTCCGAGATACAATCAATTCTGTTGAAGGTGAAATACATGATGAATGTAAACACATGGATTGTTTGTATTGGAGAACTTACGAGGTATTACAGACATACTTCAAATCATATCAAACAGCAACAGGCGCTAATCTTACACAATATGACATTGAACAATTTGAACATGCTCACAAATGTGTTCAGATGATTCGTCGTATGTGTGATCTGGATATGGCAAAAGAAATCAAGTCTATGTTCCAGGTTGATAGAATTGTGAGAAATGTCGCTTCTGGATTATATGGTATAGATACTGACAGAATTACATATCTGATGGAAGAAGCTGCAAAGGTTGAACTCAAACAACAACTCACATCTCAATTGAATGATATAACAAAATCAATTGAGAATATGAAATCATTACTGTTACCAACAGGAGATATGGATGAAGTAATATCTGGAATTAATCAGAAGATTCAGTCATTAAAGAATGATGAAACTCGTTTAACACAAACAATATCTCAACTTGAAAATGATTTGAATACTAATGCAAATCAGAGATCAATGCTATCTCAGGTAAAGAACATAAACGTGACAGAACTTTCGATGCGTTCTAAACGTCTTCAGGAACTTGTGAATACACTTGATGAAAGTGAGGTAAGATACAATGAATTACTCTCACAATGTTCTGAAGCAAACACCCGTTTGGTAGGATTAAGAAATGATTTGAAACGTGTTGAGGATGCTCATAATCAGTATGATTCAACAGTTGTTGAAGTTGAGAAACATGTGCTCAGTAACAAACGTTACAACATCATTGCAGAAGCAACATCATCCACTAAGGGTAAACCTGTCATTGCAATCAGAGAAAAGGTTGAAGATGCCTTATATCTTACTAACAGACTTCTTGATGTTATGTATGATAAGGAAATCCAGATGTTAAAACCTGTGATTGATGAGACTTCTTTCACACTCCCATTCAGATCAGGAAGCAACATATCATCAGATATCAGATATGGTTCTCAGTCAGAGAGCGCTCTGTTATCACTCGCATTATCATTGTCATTAGCATCATCACTCACAGCATATAACGTTCCTCTCATTGATGAGATGGATGCTGCATTAGATGCAGAAATGAGGGATTCATTCTTGATGATGCTTCAGGAGATTATGTCTGTTCTTAAGATGGAGCAGATGTTTATAATATCTCATTCAACACAGCCTGGCGCATATGACCATACTGTTCACGTAATAAACATATCGGAGGAGATTGGAAATTTAAAGGAGGATTAAAATGATACCTGAAAGACTTATGTGGGAACTTGGAATTATTCATGATCGCATACAAGATTTAATTCCAGAATATGAAGAACACAAACCAATGCGTCAAGAACATATCACGTCAATAAAACTTGATAGAAAAAAGCAACGTCTTGTAATCATGTTCAATACATACCTGTATGAGATATCACATCCTGAAGAAAAGTATGTGATCACATGGTATCGAATTCTTAAGAGTACATGTGGATATGGAAAGGATGGCTCTGTAGAATGTGAGGACCTTTCAAGAGTTGTTCAAACAATTGATGCTTTTCTGTATGGAGCATTTAATCCTGATAGATCAGCGTGGTGGCAGATCAATAAGAAACCAAAGCATTTTTCAAGAAAGAAGAATTGGGGGCATTAAGCCCCCATTCCTATTTTTCTTATTTTTCATATATATATTATTAATATGAATAGAAAGCAATAATCTTTAGATATATTGCTGATATTCGGAAGTAAAAATTAAATTTCGTTTAAGTCCCGCTGTCAACGGGCCGATTATCTATGCACCCTGCATGGAAATCGCTGGCTAAGGAGGCCAAACATATGAACGCTATTAATAATCTTATCTCAATCATCCGCTCAAACAACAATACTACATTAAAGCTTGCAAAAGCTATATGTAAAATCCATGCCGTGGATCCCAATACAATAAAAGTTTGGGCAGCTCCTACAGAGGAAAAGACAGGTGAACACACATCTGTTGAATTCACTGGTATTCATGCTAAGTTCGATTGGCACGATCATAAGATCGAACTCAATGAAAGTTTCGATGGCAAGATCATTGTCAAGTACGATGATCAGAAAATTTCCGAAATTTACTGGGCCGCATCATGTGGCTGCCTGATGAACATTACTGAGAATATCGTATACAAGTCAAAAGCAATGTCATATATCTGCGATAAAATGTTCGGAGTAGTTCTCAGATGTTCAGATACATCCAGCACAGCAAGACATGTTGCACTCAATAAAAGTATATCTGTCGGCGAAACGACGGTATATGCTGAGGGTTCTACTGTGTACACATACAAAGATGGCAGGAAAGCGAGAGTATGCGGCAATACATGGGATGGTCGCTACTGGTACTCAAACGAAACCAATTCAGAAATCAATAAGATCCAAGACATCATAAGAAAAATGTTTATCCACAATTGAGGAGGCAATCATATGAAAAATGTTTTAAAGAATATGAGACCATATATAATATTTAATGCTATCATCTTCGGCATACTTGGTATGATCATCGGCAAGAATCTTGTCGAGATCCACAATACCAGGAAGAGGATCGATAATGATTCTCGAGCTCTGAAACGTTTCATCAAAGAGATGGGTGGCTGAGCCACCCATATAAAACTCGAGGACATCGATGAAACTGATGTCCCCGAGGACATCCGCAAGAAAGCATATGATCACCCGGTTTATGACTATAATTAAGAAATCCGCCCGGGGCGGCGAACCCCGATAATAAAAACCGTCCTGCTTCCGAGGACCCGGCTGACTACCGGGTCCATTCCAATTGGGAGCATCTTCCGATCACCCCACAAAAGGGGACAATAAAATATTTTAATTTATTTAGGTCCAGGGGCAAACGCCCCCGGATCATTTTTTCTTCTTATCTGGTATTGCCGTAATAGTTTGGAGGAATAACGTCAAGATTGTTTGTATTAATGATTAATTTGTATGCTGCTGGATTGTTTGGATCGGAAACAATATTTACAACAACCTCTGTATCATTTGGAATATCGATAGGTGTTCTTGAAATCCGTTTACCATCATCGTACCATATTTCATATCCGGATGCAAGGATATTTCCATATGTTCCTTTTATACGGAATATTGCTTCATCATACATCATACCAATATTGTCATCATCGAATCTTGCACATACTTTCGCACACGATACATCATACAATGTTGCTGAATCATGTACTATCGGATTCTCAGTGCCATTTGCTATTTCATCGATAAGTTTCAACATATTCGGTTGACCACCATTATCAAATATACCATCAAAGATATATACGAATTCATCACGTGTGAATTCAACCATATATGATTTGAAATATGAAATTATTTCCTTAAGAATATAGAAATAATTCTCTAATCCAAGAGCCTTGAATTCCAAACCAGCAAGAGATGAGTTTGTATAATTCTCCAAAGCTTTAATTATTGCACGAAGGAATGTTACAACATCATCAGACGCTTTGTTATTTTTTACATCCTGTAAGAATTTGTACAATGAGTAATTATTTCGCATCATCAAATCTTCATATGTTCTCGGATAACCGTCAACATCACCGTAGTCATATGAAACCTTAGATTTGATTATGTTTTTCCATTGTCCATTGTTTTTTATTTTATCCGGCAAAGATGATGTATCGATGTTGTTAACAGTTGGGATGTTGTCTATTGTTTCATTAAACGCATTTACGAAACCAATATTATTGAACACTGTTCCTGAATCTTGATATGAGTCATTCTTAGAAGAATCATCTGCTTTCTTTGATTCTATCGAAATGGTTGTTACTTTCTGATTCAATACATCTCTGAGATATACACGATAATCTCTATTGAGCCATCTGACAATAACAACACCATCTTCATTACGTGGGAAGAATTGTTTAAACATATACAACTCTTCTGCGGATAAACCATATTCCATCATCATTTGACTATCTGGATCATACTCACTCTGAGTATACCAATCACGCATTGGATCTACTAAAAACAGCATATTGTATATATCAGATATCTGACGATAATCAATTATACGTCTTGCGTCTCTCAATTTTGTTGAAAGATATTGTTGAAGTATTTTAACATCTGTCATTAACACTTCTCCAATATTGCTATTTTCTCTCATGAGTATTGAATCGAGCATGGGTAAGAATACATCTGGGTTAACATATGTCATACCCTTGATAGAGTCATAGAATTTTAAACCTTCAGGTGTATCTTTCAATTTAAAATTAAATGATGCTATTTTGTACGGTTTTCCAAACTTTAATGTTTTCGGTGCTCCAAGAGGATAATCATAATCATAATTTACAAAATTGCAATACTCTTCAATGTTATGTGAAGAAACATCATTACCGAGTGTAGTTGCTGTGAAATCACGTTTTGCGATGTACCAAACATTTCCATCTGGAATCCATCCATCCTCACCCATCTTAGCAACACCAATAATCTCACCTTCGGCATAAATGCAACCAGTTTTATATTTTGATGCTTGGTATAAACCATCTTCAAGTTCATCTAAACACATATTCTGATTCTTACTTGGAAGCAACAATTCTCCCATGAAATGACGTTGGTCTGAAGACATTTCCCAATTCATAAGAATAATCAATGATAACACTGCATCGAATAAACTCATAGAAGATGAACCATCAATGGAGTAATTGATATTGAGTTGAGTACCTTTAGATTCCGATTTATTGTCTAATAATCCTCTAAGAAGGATAACACATTGCCACCATATATCAGACATCGATAGATGTGTTGATAACTGAATGTATTTACTATTTGAAAGAGTGTAATTCATCTCATGTATCATACGTTCAGTCTCTTCAGTGTTCCACCAACGTGGATCCGCATCACGTATTTCTTCATATGAATATTCTTTTTTAGATTCTCTGAATTTGAAATATGATACATTTTCATCCGTTGTTCCAAGTCTTCGAAATACTATCCTTGTTTGAGGAATAGGCCTTCCCGTTTCTTTGTCTTTTACATACACAGGAATACCGTTTTGGAATACTTGTTGTTTTACCATCACGAGAGTATATATATCAGTATAATCATAACCAATGAGATCTTTTACACGATAAACTATGTTCGTTCCTTTGTCCATAAGAAGCATTCTGAATTTCTTCAGGAATTCAATCATTGAAGAGCCTTCCATAATAACAGATGGCAAACCGTACAATGTAAACAGATTATTTGCAGTAACATTGTTCATATGAATGAAAGAACCAGACTGCTTCAGGAATTCATTTAAACAGTTTCCTATTGAAAGATATATTGTAAGAAAACGTATAAAGTCATTATAGTTTACATATATATCTCCGAAATCACCTCTTAGTGTTTCATAAACATAATCTCTTGTTTCATTATACACAGACGTGAACTTATGTACGA
>Ga0310697_10004801_pt1 | contig 13251 bp, 15 predicted proteins | sample 172DNAGHGlowgp2_FD_203883 | JGI IMG/M metagenome (GOLD analysis project Ga0310697, IMG submission 203883) | Sheep rumen microbial communities from Palmerston North, Manawatu-Wanganui, New Zealand - 1728 DNA GHGlow gp2 (v2) (version 2) | ecosystem: Host-associated > Mammals > Digestive system >...
GTCAGTTTTCGCCGGAATGACCGCTGAAGAGTTCGCCGATTACACCAGAAACTATTTGAACACGCCCGTTGAAGGTTTTGACAACTTAAAAGTCGGTGAGGCGTTCTATTTGCCGATGATTGAAGTAATTTCCTATCTCAAGGCGAATAATTTTAAAATTTACCTCGTTAGCGGCGCGGATAGGGATTATATGAGGACTTCGGCGGAAATTTTCCCCGTCGACGGCATGATTGGCACCGATTATCGCTACGTTGCGACGAATCAGGGCGATATTGACGGCATGGACTACACTTTGAAGCCCGATGATAAGGTTGTTCGCGGCGATTTCGTCAGCAAAGATATAAATATGAACAAAGTTAGCAATATGGCTCGCGAAATTGGGAAAAAACCTGTTTTGGCGTTCGGAAATTCAACTGGCGATAGTTCGATGATAAATTTTTCTCTTCGCGACAATAAATATCGGACTGCGGCGTTTTTCGTGATATGTGACGACCTCGAACGCGAATTTGGCAACGTCGACAAGGCGAATAAGTGTATAAAGCTTGCTGATGATAACGGTTGGATAAAAATTTCGATGAAAAACGACTTCAAAACGATTTACGGCGATAATGTGACGCTTGCAAGATAAAATTCGCAAAAAAATTAGGGCTTGGCTCCAAAATCGGAGTTAAGCCCATTTTTTATTTCTGATTAGCGTTTTTAGCCTCTCGACGGCGTCTTTCTTTGTACAAACGGACTTCACGAGCCGAATCGAGGCTACAACGGCGATTCCATTCCTTAATTCGGGCGTCGCGGTCGCCGTCGTTCATAAAAATATACGGATTAACCATGAAATCGGATTCCTCGCTGATTTTAAGCTCTTGAATGAATAAATTATCCTTTAACCAGTGCAGAGAATCAAATAAAATGGTTCTGGAGAGCTTCAAATTGAATTGGAGTTGCAATTTATTGATTTTGAAGCCGTAGATACCTTCCTTGGGCTGATGAATGACGATATAGAAGAAAATTTTGATGATATGAGGGTTAGGAGCGTTGTTGAAGAGGCGCAAGGTGCGTTCGTAGTCGAAAAACATGATTGAAACTCCTTTCGAGAAAAATTTTAGGTATTATAGCACGAAAAAAGGATTTGAGGCAGAAAAAGTAGTTTGAAGACCTTCGCGAAGAAAAATTTTGCGTTTGAGAGCTTGAAAACGGTTTTGAGGCTTCAAAAATGGTTTTGGGGGCGATTTTGAGGTTCAAAACAGAAAATCCGAAATACAGGATTTTTTTACTCGGAAAAATATTTTTAAAACGTCTTGACTATATATATATACTTATTCAATCTAAAAATTTTGGTTTGGAGGCTGATTTTATGGCTGAAAAAGACAAATTTGCGGACGAAATGCTCACCGATGACGAACTCGACCAGGTATCGGGCGGCTCAAATAGCGAATATGAAGAATTGCAACAGTTATTTGGAGTAGTTGGGACAACAAAAGTAGATTATAAAGCGTTTGTGGATGGCACTTATGATTCTGTTACGAAAATTTCTAGGACCAAAACAGTAAACTGTTACAGAAGTGTAAAATGGATAACAAATTGGCTTAAAAATGAATTAAACATTGATGCAACGATAAACACCTACTATAGAGGTTGGATTCCGTTTTACGGTGGTGCAGATAATGTTTACAGTAGAAACGGCTCATCTTTGATGCACGCACAAGTTGTCGGAGAAATTAAAGCAAAACTCGGCTAAAAATTAAAGCAAAAAAGCCCTTAGGCGACATGTCGGAGGGTTTTTTCATTGACTGCGCGGAAAATTTTTGCTAAAGTGTGTTCGGAGGCGATGAAAATATGCGTAAAAAGATTATGGCGGCGATAACGGCGGGATTAATAGCGTTTGGAACGTTCAATGCGGTTGACGCCATGCCCCGCGAGCAAATTGCAAAGATTCAGGTCAAGAAGGCGTCCGATTTCAAGTTTTGGACTAAAGACGCGGTGCCGAAGCAAAAATTGGTCGAATTTGTCACCGATGTCACTAACAAGAAGTCTAAAAACTATATTCCGGTCGAAGATAGGCTAGCGGTGTTCGATATGGACGGAACTTTTATCGGAGAGTCGATGCCGTGCTACTTCGAGTGGATGCTTTACCTTGAACGCGCCCTTCACGACCCGAATTATACGCCGACGCTCGAAGATAAAGCGTATGCAGAGATGGTGAACGCCGAAATTTACGCAGGTCACTTCATGACGGGCAAATTTCCAAAAGGAATCGATTTAGGCGAGGCAAAATCGCAACAATCGGTTTTCGCAGGCATGACGCCCGCCGATTACGAAAATTACGTCAAAAATTTCATGGAAAAGCCCGTTGAAGGTCTTACGAACTTAAAATGGGGAGAAGCGTTCTATTTGCCGATGGTTGAGGTCATAAAATACTTGCAGGCAAATAATTTTACGGTTTATGTCGTTACAGGTTCAGATAGACCCGCAATGCGCGTTATGGCGTCCGAATTGTTGAAAATCCCTTACAATCAGGTAATCGGAACGAATCCGGAGATAAAAGCGGCTCATCAAGGGCAAATTTCCGCCGATGACTACGCTTACAAGCACGATGATTATCTGATTCGCGGTCAACTCACTCAAAAGAACTTAAAAATGAACAAAGTCGTAGCGATTGAGCACGAAATCGGCAAACAACCGGTTTTAGCGTTCGGGAACAGCGGCGGCGATACTTCCATGCTGAATTACGCGATAACGGGCAATAAATACAAGAGTTTAGCGTTTTTTGTCATCTGCGACGACACCGAACGCGAATTAGGCAACATTGACAAGGCAAATAAGAGCATAAAGCTTGCTGATAGTAATGGATGGATAAAAATTTCGATGAAAAACGATTTCAAAACGATTTATGGCGATGATGTTGAGCGCGACATATAAAATTTGACAAAAAATTAGGGCTAAGCTCCGAAATTGGAGTTTAGCCCATTTTTTATTGCTAAAATCGAAAATTTACACGTTGAAACGGAAATAAGTGACGTCGCCGTCCTGCATAATGTAATCTTTGCCTTCAAGACGCACTAAACCTTTGTCGCGGGCGGCCGTGACGGATCCAAGCGCGATTAAATCGTTATAATTTACAATTTCTGCGCGAATAAAGCCGCGTTCTATGTCGCTGTGAATTTTTCCCGCCGCTTTTACCGCTGTAGTGCCTTTTTTTATCGTCCAAGCGCGAGTTTCGTCCGCTCCCGATGTTAAAAACGTCATTAATCCCAATAAATTGAACGCCGCGTGAATTAATCTGTCCAAACCGGAATTTTTTAATCCTAATTCTGATAAAAATTCTTTTGCCTCGTCTGCATCCAATTCCGCAATTTCCGATTCAACTTTTGCGCAAATCTTTACAATTTCTGCATTTTCTCGCGTTGCAAGCTCTCGAACTGCCTTTACATATGAATTTTCCGTTAAAATTTCGTCTTCAGCGACGTTTGCAATGTAAAGTGTCGGTTTTAACGTCAAAAGATTCGCGTCGCGGATAATTAACTGTTCTTCGTCCGTTAAATTCAAACTTCGCGCGGGTTTTGCCTCGTTCAGAGCATTTTTTACGCGTTCTAATAGTTCTATTTCAATTTTTGCGTCCTTGCTACCGGATTTTAACAGTTTAGATACTTTTAAAATGCGTTTTTCGACAATTTCAAGGTCTGCAAGGCAAAGTTCAGTCTGAATTATATCAATATCGCGCAAAGGATTGATATTTTCTGCCACGTGAGTGATATTTTCGTCCTCAAAACACCTAACAACGTGCGCAATCGCATCAACTTGGCGAATATGTTCGAGAAATTTATTACCTAGCCCCTCTCCTTTCGACGCGCCCTTTACCAAACCGGCAATATCCACAAAACGAACGCTCGCCGGCGTAGTTTTTTTAGAATTATACAGCTTTGTAAGGACTTCTAGGCGCGAATCGGGCACAAAAACTACTCCAACGTTCGGTTCTATCGTGCAAAACGGATAATTTGCCGCTTCCGCACCAGATTTTGTTATAGCATTGAAAAGAGTTGACTTGCCGACATTTGGCAAACCGACAATTCCGACTTCAAGATTGCTCATGAAAATTTTCCTCCATAAATAACTTTTTTTGCAGTTTAAGCCGACAATTTTCTTTTGTCAATCTTTCCGGAGGCATTTAGCGGCAAATTTTCGACAAAAATAATTTCTCGCGGCATTTCGGCTGGCAAAAGTGCTTGTCGAATTATTTTTTTGTCGATTTTCCCGACGATATACGCTAAAAAATTTTCCCCGCGGGTTTTATCTTCAATTTTTACGACCGCAACCGCCTCAATTCCGTTCAAATTCATTAATTTTTGTTCAATTTCCGACGCAAAAACCTTAACTCCGCCGCGATTTATAAAATCTTCACCGCGACCAAGGAAAATTAATTCGCTGTTTTCATTTAAAAATCCCGCGTCACCGACCGTACCCGGATTTTTAAAATTTTCCACGTGGAACGGCGTATCGACATAAATTAGCCCGTCTTTAATGAAAATTTTCACTCCATCGAAAGTTTTTCCGAGATTTTGCACGTCAAAAGCGTTTTTTGCAGAAATTTTTTTGTAAGTTATGTAATTTAGTTCGCTCGCACCGTAATAAAGAAAAATTTCGGCATTCGGAAACTTTTTTATCAGAGCAAGACTTTGATTTTCGCTTAAAACCTGCGAACCGGTAAAAATCGAGCAAATATTATCAATCGGCTCGCCTTTTGACAGCAAAATTAGCTTAGAAGGGACTAAATAAATATTTGTAGCACATTTAATCAAGTTAATCCAGTGCTTTGGAGCGAATTTATCGCTGGTAATTAACGTTCCACCGGCATTTAATACCGACATAAACGCATTTAAATTGCCGGTAAAGTTCAAATCGCCATGCAAAAACAGTTTTGACGAATTATTTATGCGAAAAATTTTATTTTGAGTAGGAAAAAAGTCATTCCAGCTTTCAAAAGAGCGAATTAAATTCTTTGGCGCGTTGGTTGAGCCGCTGGTATGCACTTTAAAAAGGTTTGAGCGATTATTTTTTTGCAAAATGAAAAATTTTCTGGCTTGAGCGATAAATTTTATGTCAGAATCGTTTTCCAGCGTGTCGAAAAATTTTTTGTAGGAAAAAATTTGTTCATCGACGCGCAAAAATATTTTTTCGGGAAAATTTTCCGTTTGAAGCTTGAGTAAGTCGTAAAAATTCATTTTGAATCCCCTAAAATAATTTTTTAGATGATTTTTCGTTCAAACTTTGATTAAAATTGATTCGCCGGTACCGCCCGCGCCCGCAATGCCGAGCAAGCCAAGTCCGCCAGAATTTTTGAGTGCGGCGAGCAAATTAATCATCAAAATCGCGCCGCTCGCGCCGTAAGGGTGCCCATAAGCCAGTGCGCCGCCGAGTTTGTTAAATTTTTCAACGCAATTTGGGTGATTTCGTTCAAAAAGTAAATCAATCACGGCAAAAGCTTCATTAAATTCAATCGCGGCGAGATTTTCATAAGTCAGCGCGTTTTTTTTCAAAATTTTATCGGAAATTAGCTGTGCGCCACGCGGACTTTCTAGCGGATTGACGCCGCCGGTCGCCACGTCGAGAATTTCGGCGGCTGGTGACAAAAAATTATCAAAAACAAACTTTTCGCTTGCCAAAACGACAAAAGCCGCGCCGTCATTTATGCGACAAGCGTTGCCGGCGGAAATTTTTGTGCCTTTTCCGAGCGGAAGCGGTGCACGGTCGAGAATTTTTTGTGAAATATTCTTTTTTATCGCCGTATCCTCACGAATTCCTTTAGTTTCAATGATAAATTCGCGCAAAAGTTCGATTGAGGCGGCTGCGCGGCGATGACTAATCAAAGCCCACGCGTCGAGATCGTTTTTTGAAAAATTTTCGGCGTCTGCAACACGTTGAGCACCTTTAATCATGGCAAATTTGTCAAATTCGTTCGGAGAAAACTGCGCTGTGCGATATGCGCCCTGAATATCATCAATTTTAGTCAAAAAAAATCGTTCGTCGTTGCAATTATAGACTCTAAGCGGCTGTAAAGAGGCACTTTCCACGCCGCCCGCGATAATTAAATCAGAAATTCCGCAAGAAATTTTAGAAAAAGCGATAGAAATAGCCGCCGCGCCGCTTGCACACTGCCTATCGACAGTCAAGGCGGCAGTTTTTTCATCAAAACCGGCTAAAAGCGTCATAAGTCGAGAAATATTTCCGCCGGTGCCGACCGCATTGCCGCAAATCACTTCGTCGACGTGTTTTAAATTAAATCTTTTCTGCAAAGCCTTCAAAACTTCCGCGCCAAGCATTTCAGGACGAATATTTTTAAATTTTGTGCCCGAAACTACAATCGGTGTGCGTAAACCGCCCAAAATATAAACTTTCATGGCATTTTCTCCAAATTTTTTATTGATAACGTAATTGGGCAATGGTCGCTACCGAAGATTTCGTTTTCAATCGTCGCATCAGCGATTTTTTCAATCAAACGTTCAGAAATTAAAAAATAATCAATGCGCCATCCGGCATTTGTAAGCCGCGCCTTGCGAAGATAGCTCCACCACGTGTAAGCACCGGTTAAATTCGGATTTCGGTGACGAAAAATATCCACAAAGCCGGAATTCAGCAAAATAGAAAATTTTTCGCGCTCCTCGTCGCTAAAACCCGCGCTGTGATGATTTGATGAGGGATTTTTTAAATCAATCGGCTGATGAGCCACGTTAAAATCTCCACAAACAATTACAGGCTTTTTTTTATCGAGATTTTGCAAAAATTCGCGGAAAATATTTTCCCAGTTCATTCGACGTTCCAACCACTCAAGATTATGCGAATTCGGGACGTAAACATTAATAAAGAAAAAATTTTCAAATTCGAGAGTGATAACGCGCCCTTCTTTGTCGAATTCTTCGCAAGAAATGCCGTAAATTACGTTTTGCGGTTCAATTTTAGAAAAAATCGCAGTTCCGGCGTAACCTTTTCGCTCGCCATAATTCCAAAACTGTTTATAACTGTTTAATTCCAGGATAATATCGCCTTTTTGCATTTTAATTTCTTGCACAGCGAAAATGTCTGCGTTGAGAGACTTAAAAGCGGGCATAAAATCTTTTTTCAGCCTTGCGCGCAATCCGTTTACATTCCAAGATACAAACTTCATAAAAAAATCTCCTTCAAACGAAAAAATGACTTGCTCCCGACAAACGCTCTTCGGAAACAAGTCATTTTTTTAGCAAGATGTTCGCAGTTCAACGCTTAAAGTTTTTTCACATTGGCCGCCTGCGGACCGCGCTCACCTTCGATAATGTCAAAGGAAACTTCCTGACCTTCGTCAAGAGTTTTATAGCCGTCACTTTGAATGGCGGAAAAGTGAACAAAAACGTCGTCGCCTTCTTCGCGAGCAATGAATCCGTAACCTTTTTCTGCGCTAAACCACTTTACCTTACCAACTGCCATATCAAACATACCTCCAATAAATTTGTCGCTCTTTGTGTACAAGCTAACTAATTATAGTCACCTAAAAATTTTCTGTCAACCAATAAAATTAACATAGGACTAATACATTTATGCACAAGCTCGGAGGCGGCTTTAATTTTATTTTCTGGCGTTGGCTAAAATTTGCTGAATTCTTTCCTGCGCGGAAAGTTCGTGTTCAGCGGCGGGTTTTTCAGCAGGAGCGGCAGTAGCGGTTTGTGGTTTAACTTGAGGCGCGGCGTCGTATAAAATATTTCCGTTGAAATTTTGCCCGCCGATTTTCAGCGCGTCGGTATATTGCCACATACGCCCTTTGAAAGAATCTTCCGCGCCCCATTGAGCCGACCAAATATCACAGCCCAGCGACCGCCAATCTATATAATCTTCCAACCAAGACAGCGGCGCATAAATGCCACAATTCAGCGGCTTGATATTGTCCAAGAAAAGTTCGCAGATTGAAGTTATGTTTTTGCGGGAAAAATCAAAGCCGTGACGTTTTTTATAATTGTCGCTGTCCGCCACGGAAAACCAAACGGGCAATTCAAGCAGAACGCCAGCTTTTTCAATCAATTCTTTGCAGAAACGAGCCTCCTGCGCCGCATCGTCGGGGGTGAGCGCGTAGGAATAATGATAAGCACCGCAAATTAAACCTGCCGCGTGCGCCCTGCCCACGTGACCTTGAAAACTTTCGTCGACGCCGCTTTTGCCGTAGCCCGTGCGACAAATTGCAAAGTCAATGCCCGCCGCCTTCAATGCCGACCAATCAACGGATTCATTAAAAATGGAAACATCTACACCGCGCATATTAAATCCTCCTCAAAAATTTTTTTCAATATAACATAAGCCGCCCGCTTTCGCAACAAGCTTTACTTTCAGCCGCCGATTGTTTATAATAGCCACCGTCTTTTAAAAATTTTGAGCTGTTCGCTCATTGTTTTTGTAACTTTTTTTTATGTTTAAACTTCCTTTCTTTTGCAGACCCAAAAGAAAGGAAGCGAAAGAAAAGGGGCTTAGACCGGCAAAGGAACATCCCTGTTCCTAATGCCGATAGCTGGTTACCCGCAGATGTTCATTTCATGTTAATAAAAGGGGAGAAAATTTTATGAGCAGAATGGCTGTAGAAATTATTCCGCGCGACGCGGCGAGCCTTCGGGCGGACATTAACGTTATAAAAAAATATCCGCAGGTTGACTGCGTGAATATTCCCGATTTGATGAGTTTTGAACTTAGACCATGGCAAGCCGCCGAATTTACTCAACCTGCGCTCCCGACGATACCGCACGTTCGTGCCATGGACATTGATTTATCAAAGCCGCTCCCGATGCGCGAAGATTTTATAAAGTTCAACATAAAAGAAGTTCTGATTATCGCCGGCGATCCGCCCAAAGATTTAACGCGCACGGTTTATCCAACGGAGACGATTGACGTTATCCGCAAATTCCGCGAAGAACTGCCCGAAGTGAAAATTTATGCCGGCGTCGATCAATATCGTAGCGGGATTCGCGAAGAACTTTACCGCGTGGAACGAAAAGCTCAGGCGGGCGCGGCGGGATTTTTTACTCAACCGTTTTTTGACTTGAGATTTTTGGAAATGTACGCTGATTTGCTTGACGGGCACGAAATTTATTGGGGAGTGTCGCCGGTTTTAAGCAATCGCAGTCGCGGTTATTGGGAACGCAAAGACAAAGCCATCTTCCCAAAAAATTTTGCGCCGACGATGGATTGGAACATTGCTTTTGCAAAAAAAGTTATCGATTTTGTTAAAAATTCTAGCGGCGGGCTTTACTTCATGCCGATAACGATTGACATTGCGGAACTTTTGCCGAAAGTTTTCGATTAAAGAATCAAGCACGCGATAATTAAAAATAAAATCGTGGCGGTGTACATCAAGCGAATCGCGCCGAGAATATGCGCCGCCTCTAAAATTTCTGTCGGTTCGCCCATGTATGCGCGGAAATGTTTTTTGCCAAAATAATAATTTACGCCGCCGAGCCGAATATTTAACGCACCGGCAACGGTCGCTTCTGCCCAACCGCCGTTCGGACTGGGATGTTTTTTCGCGTCGCGTCTCATCATTTTAAAGGCGTTTTTATAATCGAGTCTCAAAATAATTGCCGCGCCGATAAAAAGCAGACCGGTAATTCGCGCCGGAATGAAATTCGCTACGTCATCGAGCCGAGCCGCCACGCGCCCGAAGTAAAAATATTTTTCGTTCTTGTAACCGAGCATTGAATCCATGGTGTTTACTGCGCGATAAGCCACGGCAAGCGGCAACCCGCCAATCGCGAAGTAAAACAGCGGCGAAATAATTCCGTCAACGGTGTTTTCGGCAACGGTTTCGATTGTTGCGCGTGAAATTTCCGCCTCGTTGAGATTTTGAGTATCGCGCCCGACAATCCAACCGACTTTTTCGCGAGCCTTAAAAATATCTTCTCTTTCCAGCAAAAAATAAATTTCGCGTCCGGCGTCTCCCAATGAGCGCGGGCTTATCATAAAACTCAACACGGTTGCTTGGATAAAAATCTGCGCGGCAAGCCCCGGAAGTTCGCGTGAAAAATTTTCTATGCTGACGCCGACAACCAAACTTGAAATTAAAACGACACTGACCAAAATTTCGCCCTTAAAAATTTTTTTCTTCGGGCTGTCGAAATCGCGCCGCAAAATTTTTTCAAGCACGGAAATTAAATTGCCGATTAAAACGACGGGATGAAATTTACTGCGCGGGTCGCCAATCATCGCGTCAATTAGAAAGGCAACTACTGCAATTATCATTGAACTCATTTGCTTAAACTCCATAAAAATTTTTAGAAAAATATTCTGCCGCGTGAAAGTTTTTCCTGCGCAAAGGGAGGTTTGAACTTGAAAAATTTAATCGTGAATGCTGACGACTTTGGGCGGCACGAACTGATTAATCGCGCTGTCGAGCGGGCGTTCAATTCAGGCTGTTTAAAATCTGCCACGCTCATGGCGGGCGGCGTTGCCTTTGATGACGCTGTTAAAATCGCAAAAAAAAATTCCGGCTTGGGTGTCGGAATTCATTTCACGCTTGCCAACGGCAATCCGATTCTCCCGCCCAAAGAAATTCCAACGCTCGTAACAGACGCGGGAACTTTTCACAGCGATTACATAAAATTTTTGAAACGATATTTGAGCGGAAAAATTTCTCTGGCTGAAGTTCGTTCGGAGCTTGCCGCGCAGTTGGAAAAAATTTTGCGGGCGGGCTTGACGTTGACGCATTTTGACAGCCATCAGCATCTGCACCACGTGCCGGGGATTATTGAAATTGCGTTGGACATTGCGGCGGCGGCGGGGATTAAGTCAATGCGCGTGGCTGAAGCAAAAATTTTTGACGGCGAACTAAAAAATATCGGTCAATTCGTCGGGCGGCTGGGCTTATATTCGTTGGCGAAGTTCGCGGCTCATCAAGCTAATAAAAAAAATTTTGCTCACCCCGAACATTTTACAGGTATCGTGGCGGGCGAATCCGTAAGCGAAAATTTTATGCTAAAGCTGATTGAAAATCTGCGCGAAGGCACGACGGAAGTTATGCTTCACCCTGGTACCGACAATAAAATCTTGCAGGATTTTTGCCGATGGGAGCATAATTTTGAGGAAGAACTCGCCGCGGTGACTTCGCCGAAAATTTTGCAAACGCTTGCCGAAAAAAATATTTCCGCTGTGAATTTTTCTGACTTGAGGTGACCACATGACACATGAACGACTTATGGAGATTATCCGCTTCTGCTTAGTCGGCGGACTTTCCTTTTTAGTAGATTATTCGATACTGTTCGCTCTGACGGAATACGCCGGCATTTATTACCTTTACTCTTCGGCGATTTCGTTCAGCATATCGGTCGTGTTTAATTATTGGCTGTGCGTCGTCTATGTCTTTAAAGGTGCGCAGAAACAGACTAAAAAGCAAGCGATAATATTTTTTTCTACGGGCATAATCGGTTTGGGACTGAATCAATTTTGTATGTGGTTTTTCGTGGCGGTGGCGGGTATTCATTATATGCTGGCAAAAATTTTCGCTACTGCTATTGTCACGATTTGGAATTACGTAACGAAACGCAAAGCTGTTCGCGGCTAAATTTTTTATCATTAAATTTTGATGCCTAAATCCCACGAGGCAGGCCAATATCTTTCAGCAATGTCGAGAATCGGCGGAACCAGTTCTTTGACATTTTTTATTTTGAAAATTTTCCACTCATCGCCGCGCCGCCGAAATTCTAAAACAAAATTCAAGACGCCAATCATTTTACCGTAGCTTGAACCGTCACCGACCATTTTAACCGCGAGGGTTGCTCTGTCGCCGAAAATTTTTTCTTCGATAAAATCAGCGTGCACGGCGGCAAGCAAATTATTTAATTCAGCGGCAAGAAATTTTATTGGCGTCGTGGAAAAATTTTTCGCGTCCTTGTAGCTGCCGTCAAAATAGGCGTCGATGACTTTGTTAATCAAACCCAAATGCACGCGGCGAAATTTTTCATTGTAGAAACGCAGAATCCGTGCGCCGAATTGAAAAAATAAATCTTTGGGATAAAGTTCGTGGAATTTAGCGCAGTTGTTTGCCAAAACGTCAGTCGTTTCGTCGTAACCAATATCCATTAAATTTTTTAAATCGACGCGGGCAAAAAATTCTTCAGCGTTACGGGTGTTTATTGCCGCCAGAATTTTTTTCAGTTCGTCAGTTGCGGTATTCAAAGTAACTCAACTCCTTAAAAATTTTTATTGACTAAGAGCGAACGGAACCTTAAAATTAATTAGTAATTAGGAATGAGGAATTATTTTTTCATTCCTAATTACTAACTCCTAATTCCTAATTGTTTTGGGGGGCGATTTTATGAACGACGATGATTTAAAAAAAACTTCTGAACCGACACGCAACGAGGGCGACGCGCGATTTGATGTCAGTTCGTTGTCCGAGGTCAAAGACGCCAACGGTAACGGCATTTTCCATATGACGACGCGTTTTAAATGGATTCTAGCTTTGTCGATTTTGATTTTGCTGGCAGTGAGCGTGCTGATTTATGCGGTATACATGGGCGCACTCGCTGTGGAAATTTGGCAGGCGGCGATATGGGGCGTTTGCGGTTTGCTGGCGATTTATTCCGTCGTGAAAAAATCTTTGGCGGCGGTGATTCTGAATTTAATTTTATTCTTCGGCGTGTCGCTAATACCTGTTTGGCAGTCGGCACACGAAAATTTTCAATCGGTCTTTGATTTATTTTTCGGCTGAAAGCGTGTTGGAAAAATAAAAATAGCGAAATAGGCCGTCAAGGATGACGGCCGCCGGCAACAGAAACAGGGATGTTTCTTTTGCCGCCGGCAAACCACGCTAACTGGGACGCGAACATTACTGCTACCGGACGTAACGCCCCTGCGAGGGGCCTTTTCTTTTTGCTACTTTTTCTTTGGGCAAGCAAAGAAAAAGTAGATTTAATAAATTAAAATTAATTTACTCACAAAAGAACGTAACCTTTAATTTACCAACACGTCCTAATAAAAAATCGGGGCACCACAGATTTTTCTGCAATGTCCCGATAATTTTTTTTGCTTTAAGTTTAGTTATCAAAAATATTTTTCAAAGCCTGAATGTTCACGTCGCGGTTAAGCTGTGCGAGGTAGGTGGTGAGCTTGATAGATTTTGGGCAAACTTCAACGCAGTTTTGAGAATTGCCGCAACTGGTAATACCGCCTTTTTCCATTAGGACATTCAAACGTTTAGGAGCATCGAATTTTCCGAACGGGTGGAGATTGAACAGATACGCCTGAACCGTC
>Ga0310697_10004803_pt1 | contig 13250 bp, 13 predicted proteins | sample 172DNAGHGlowgp2_FD_203883 | JGI IMG/M metagenome (GOLD analysis project Ga0310697, IMG submission 203883) | Sheep rumen microbial communities from Palmerston North, Manawatu-Wanganui, New Zealand - 1728 DNA GHGlow gp2 (v2) (version 2) | ecosystem: Host-associated > Mammals > Digestive system >...
TCGAGGTGTGGGGCCAGCCCGACTGGTGCCCCGGCAACTCGAGCCATGAGCGCGAAGGCGAGATGGTGACCCTCAAATGGGCCCTCGCCCACTCCATCAACTGGGTCTCGGCCTACCTCATGAAACAGGGCTCGCCGGAGCAGGTGGTCGACATAGCCCGCAAGATGGGCGTCCGCAGCCCCATCGACGCCGTCCCCGCCATCTGCGTGGGCACGCCCGAAATCTCCGTGGCCGAGATGGCCGGCGCCATGGCCACCTTCGCCAACAAGGGCGAATACGTCGAGCCTATCTTCATCACCCGCATCGAGGACAACAAGGGCATGGTGCTCGAACGCTTCACCCCCCACCGCAGCGAAGCCCTCAGCGAAGCCACAGCCTACATGATGCTCGAACTGATGAAGGGCGTGGTGCAGAGCGGCACCGGCGTGCGCCTCAACTACAAGTACCACCTCAACCAGTACTCCACCGCCATCGCCGGAAAGACAGGCACCACGCAGAACAACTCCGACTGCTGGTTCGTCGGCATCACCCCCAAGCTGGCCACCGCCGTATGGACCGGCGGCGAGCTGCGCTCCATCCACTTCCGCAACATGACCTACGGCCAGGGCGCCGCCATGGCACTGCCCATCTTCGGCCTCTACATGGAAAAAATCTACAAGGACCCCAACATCAAGTTCTACCGCGGCGACTTCGAGCGCCCCAACATCCCCATCGAACTCGACTGCGCCAACTTCCAGCAGGAAATCCAGAACGAGGCCGTGGACTACGAGTGGGACTTTTGACAGTTATGAGTTATGAGTTATGAGTTAAGAGTTAATTTGCTAGGGCAAACGCTGGAGCAGCTGCAGACGCTGTGCGCCGACCTCGGATTTCCCCGCTTCACAGCCAAGCAGCTCTGCGACTGGCTGTACAAGAAGCGCACCGACAGCATCGACGCCATGACCAACCTCTCCCTCGCCCAGCGCGCCCGCCTCGGCGAGGTGGCCTACATCGGCTGCGACTTCCCCGTCAACTGCCAGGTCTCCCGCGACGGCACCAAGAAATATTTGTTCCGTGTAGCAACGCAAGCGTCACCGGCCCACGTCGAGACCGTCTTCATCCCCGACGACGACCGCGCCACCCTCTGCATCTCATGCCAAGTGGGCTGCAAGATGGGCTGCCGCTTCTGCGTCACCGGACAGCAGGGATTCCACGGCTCGCTGTCGGCGGGCGACATCCTCAACCAGCTCTTCTCCATCCCCGAGTTCGAGCAGCTCACCAACGTTGTCTTCATGGGCATGGGCGAGCCCATGGACAACCTCGACGCCGTCCTGGCCGTCTGCAGCATCCTCACCTCCGACTGGGGCCTGGGCTGGAGCCCCAAGCGCATCACCGTCTCCTCCGTGGGCATCATCCCCGGCCTGAAGCGCTTCATCGAGGAGAGCCAGTGTCACCTCGCCATCAGCCTCCACAACCCCGTGCCGCAGGAGCGCCTGGCCATCATGCCCGTTCAGAAGGCCTTCCCCCTCAGCGAGGTCCTCGCCCTGCTGCGACAGCACGACTGGAGCGGCCAGCGGCGCCTCTCGTTCGAGTACACCATGTTCCGCGGCCTCAACGACGACCTGGCCCACGCCACACGCCTCGCCGAGGCCCTGCGGGGACTCGACTGCCGCGTCAACCTCATCCGCTTCCACTCCTCCCCCGGCACCCCCTACCAGACCTCCACGCCCAGCGCCATCCGTGCCTTCCAGGACTTCCTGAACCGCAACGGCGTTGTCTGCACCCTCCGCGCCTCGCGTGGCGAGGACATCGACGCCGCCTGCGGACTCCTCGCCGGCCGCGAGGGACGATAGCTCGCCCACGTAGACCGACCGCGACGCCCTACCCCGATAGTCCACCGCAAAGAGCCACAGCTCCACAGCCTTGTCCTGCCAACAAGGGGGCAGGCTAAGGTCCACCCGACCCTTCTTGCGCCACACGCTTCCGCTCATCGTCGCCTCGCCCAGCTCCGGGCAGTAGGCCGCCAGGTACACCTCGTCCTCGCGCACCACTCACTTGAACACCTTGCGGTTCACCTGCTGCGCCTCCGTCCGCGGATTGCGCACTATGCGCGGCCGCGCCCTCAGACACCACTTGCCACGCCACTCATACCCGATGACCGTGCCCACCGTACCCTGATAGGCATCATTGATTCCATAACGTTGTTTTGCCATAAAACTATATATTTTAATAGGTTAATAAAATCGATTTCATACAGCGAGTTCTTTTTTTAACGGCGAATATTTTCGAATTCTTCGAATGCTACGCAGGCCAATGTTTGGCGAATAGGCTGCCGCACCTGACCAGCGGTAGCCTATTCGCTTGTAATTAACCTGCGTAGCATTCGAAAAATTCGAAAATATTCGCCGTTTAAAAAAAACTCATTTCACCGCTAAAAAAAACATCGTCAAAAAAAACGTATATATATAAAATAAGGCCTTTTTTGTGGACATGGAAAATTTAACACTTTTTTAACACATCTCCCCCACCCCATCATTCCCCTCCCAACACCTACGATGGTAGGAGTTGGTAAGGAGTTGGTAAGGCGATGGTAGGGACTTGATAAGGCCGTCAGGCGTTGAGGACCTGACGGTTAGGCCGCTGCGGGGCGGCGGGCGTCAGCGGTTGAGGCGGAGACGGCGGGCCAGAAGGATGAGGAGCCAGCCCAGGGAAGCGCCGAGGAAGTTGGCTATGAGGTCGTTGACGTCGAATCCGCGGTAGGACAGGAGGTATTGCACCCCTTCGGTGAGCAGGCCGGTGGCCACAGCGGCGAGCCAGGTGCACCAGCTGCGGCGGCGTCCGCGGAAGAGGTCCATCCAGAACAGCGAGCAGGGGATGAACACCGAGGCGTGGAGCAGGTGGTCCATGCGGAGGCCGATGAGGTAGTTGTCCAGCGGAATGCCCACGCCGTTGAGGGGTGCCCACATGAGGACGGCCAGGCAGCCGAAATACCACGGGCGCAGCTGCCGACGCCCTTTGGCGCCGAGCCAGCGCACGGCCAGGTGCTTGAGGAGGTGTTTCTTCTCCACTTTCGAGAGGAGTCCCACGATGTCCTGCCGCGAGGCATGCTCGCAGGAGGCGCAGTTGTCGCCGCGCAGGGTGTAGCGTCCGCCGTCGACGGCCATCACGCGGTGCAGGAGGGTGCGGCCCTGGAAGTGGAAGAGCACCACGTCGCCCACTGCGGGGTCAGCCTCGAGGGGCACGAGGGTCAGCACGTCGCCGCCGATGAGCGTGGGCTGCATGCTGGTGCCCTTGAGCACGATGCGTACGGGCTTGCCTTGCTGCAGGCTTTCTTCGACCAGGCTGAAATACAACTCGTTGCTTATCGTCATGGCATCAAGGTGTCGTGGCTGAGGTGTGCGGCGTCGGCATCGGGCAGGCAGCCCATGCGGTAGGCGGGCACATGCTGCAGCACGTTGGAAATGAACTGCACCAGAAGGTCCATGCAGCGTTCGTCCCTGGCCAGCGAGGGCGGGCACGAGGGCTGCAGGGCCGCGAAGGCTTCGACGGAGCCCAGGCGGCGGATGGTGTTCGCCGGCCGCTGCTCGAGGCGCAGCAGTCCGGCAATGGGGTATTGCTCGGAGCGGTAGCAGTGGGTTTTGCCGCTCCAGGGCGAGCCGTAGACGAGCACCTCTCCGTCGGCGAAGCGCACAATGGGGCTGTCGTCGTTGAGCAGGTGGGTGCCGGGGATGTGCTGCAGCCAGAGGCGCGTGTGGGTGCTCTTGCCGGTGCCGCTCTCGCCGAGGCACATCACGGCGCGGCCGTCGCACACCACCACCGACGAGTGCACGGGCACCGCTCCCAGGGGCAGGCCGGCCATGGCCACGGCGCACCACAGGGCGAAGCGCAGCACCGACAGGTCGGACATGGGGCTGAGGTCGACACGGCGCGGCTGGCGGGGGTCGTAGCGCAGCAAGCCATGACGGCCGAAGGCATAGTAGTAGGTGCCGTCGGCGTCGACGCCGAAGCGTGTCTGGACGGCGCCGTCGGCAATGTCGAACTGGTGCAGCAGGCGGCAGCGAGGGAGACTGAGGGGTTGGTCGAGGGCAAAGAGGAGGTCGTCGCCGCCGTCGGCGGCGCGGAACTCCGCAATGCCAGGCAGGGCCATGGCACACCGCAGCGTGTCGGCGCCCTGGAGGCGGATGCCCAGGCCTGCTATTTCCAGTCGGAGGTCTGCCATATTACACCAGGAGGTTGTTTTTCCGCATGTCGGCCAAGAGAGCCTCGGCGTCGCGGCGGGCCACGTCGGGGGTGACGTCGTACTCGTCGGTCAGCACGCGCACAGCATCCTCCAGCTCGAAATCGCGGCCGGAGAGGGCGTTGTAGAGCAGCAGGGCGCTGTCGTTGAGGGCGATGACGCGTGTCATGTCGGTCTGGACGGCACCGGGCATCACCACGATGTGCTCGCTGACCATGTCGCGGATTTTGATGTTGGGGTTTATTCTCATCGTTATAGCGGTATTACTTGATAGTCTCGAGGGCGGCACGGACGCTCTTGGCCACAGCCGTGGAGGTGAAGGTGGCACCGCTGACGGCGTCGACCTCCTTTTTGAGGGCCTTCTTGACGGTGAGGCCGTTCCAGTTCTTGTAGAATCCGGTTTCTTCCACACGGCAGAGGTAGCCGGGAGTCTCCTGGTTCTGGAGCAGGTAGACGCCGAGGATGACTTTTTTGGTGCTGAGGGCGATCATGACGGGGGTTTCGCCGGCATAGCCCTTGATGCCGTCGGAGGCGGGCTTGGAATAGAGGGCGTAGCCGAGGAGGTTCTTGCTGGCGTCATAGACCTCGGTCATTTTCTTGCCTTTCTGCACGCTCTTCACGGTGGGGAAGGCCTTGACGATGGCCATGTCGATGCCGTCGGCGTTGACTTGGGGCTGCTGGGCCTGGGCCTGCTGGCCGTGGTGTTTGCCGTGGTTGGGGCTGTTGCCGCAGCCGTGACCGTGGCCGTGGCGAGGCTGGTGCTGCTCGGTGCGGGTGGCGTCTTTCTTGACGGGTTGCTGGGCCGAAGCGCTGCCGGCCGCGAAGAGGGCCACGATGGCCAAAGCGATGATTTTCTTCATTGTAGGTTTGTTGTTATTACTGGTTTGAAACTGCAAATATACAAAATATTTTTAATTATGGCCCCGCGGGCACGCGATGGGTCAGTAGCCCAGCCACTCGTCCACGCGGCGATTGTGGTAGAAGCGGTGCTCCGTGATGTTGGCTCCGCCGGGGAGGGCGCAGGAGTCGAGACGTGCGCGGGTGTTGGCGCTGAAGCGCTGCAGGGCCTGGAGCAGGTCGCCGGAAATCTGGTAGCTGTCGGGGTGCTCGACGGCATCGGTGGAGGGGACGATGTAGTACTGGTAGAGGCCGTCGTAGGTGCCGCGGTGGACCCAATAGGGCATGTAGCGGCAGGCGGTGACACGGGTGTCGAAGAAGGTTTTCTGCAGGTCGAGTTCGATCATGATGCCGCCGTCGCAGTTGACGTCGCGCTGGTTGCTGACGAGGTTGCCCATGGAGTAGACCACGATTTCGGGGTAATGGTTGTTGCCGGGGATGGCGTCGAGGGTGAAATTCTGCACCACATGGGGGTGGCCGCCGATGACGGCGTCGCAGCCGTGGTTCAGCAGCCAGCGGGCGATCTGCTCCTGCTCGGCGTTGGCCTTGAGGGCGTACTCGATGCCCCAGTGGATGAGGGTGATGACGAAGTCGACGCCCTTGTCGCGAGCAAGGCGGAGGTCGCGGGCCATCTGGACGGTGTCGATGAAATTGACGACGTTGGGCTGCTGCACCTCGATGCCGTTGGTGCCGTAGGTGTAGCAGAGGAGGGCCAGGCGGACGCCGTTGCGCTCGACGATGAGGGGGTGCTCGCGGTCGTGCTGCTGGCGGTCGCGGTAGGTGCCGAGGTGGGGGATGCCGAGGGTGTCGAGCACGCGGAGGGTGCGCTCCAGTCCGGCACAGCCGCGGTCGAGGCAGTGGTTGTTGGCGGTGGTCATGACGTCGAAGCCCGCCCGCTGTGCGGCCTCGGCCAGCTGGCGCGGCGAGGAGAACTGGGGGTAGCCCGTGTAGGGAGGCCCGGCAAGGGTCACCTCGAGGTTGAGGATGGCCAGGTCGGCGCTCTTGATGTAGTCCTCGACAAAGCGGAAGCAGGGCGTGTAGTCGTAGCTGCTGTCGGCGGTGCGGGCGGCCTTGTGCTGCGGGCCGTGGCCCATGAGGTCGCCGGCAAAGATGATTTTCAGGCTTTGCCCCTGCGCCACAATGCCGGACGAAAGGCAGAGCAGGAGCAGCAGGGCGTGGGCATTGTGGATGTTACGCATGGATTAGAGCTGTTGCACGGGGAAGGTGAAGTAGCTGTCGGGGAAGGGCTCGTCGCGAAGGGTGAAGTGCCACCACTCGCTGTCGAGGGCTTTGAAACCGTGGCTGAGCATGGCGCGGCGGAGAATCATGCGGTTGGCGAACTGCTCGGAGGTGATGCTGCGGCCGGTGGGGCTGGCGCTGTTGTCGCCGGTGTATTCGCCCGTCTCGGGGTTGCCGCAGAAGTCGGGGTGGCTCTCGGGGCCGAACCAGTCGAAGGTGCCGCCCATGTCGACCTCCTTCTCGGTGCGCATGTCGAAGATGGTCAGGTCGACGGTCGAGCCGCGGGTGTGGCCGCTCTTCTCCATGATGTACTCCTGTTCGAAGAGGACGCTCTTGTCGAGGTCGGGGTAGAAATAGGGTTTCATGGCGGTGTCGGCCAGGTCGGCGGCCCAACGCACAAAGTGGTCGACGGCACGCTGGGGACGGTAGGCGTCGTAGATTTTAAGGCGGTAGCCCTGGGCCATGAGGTCGTCGCTGACGGCGCGAAGGCTGTCGGCAGCCTGGCGGGTGAGCAGGGCGGTGGGCTGGAGGTAGCCGTCGATGCGGGCGCCGACGAAGTTGTAGGTGCCGTAGTAGCGGATTTCGAGGATGGCGTCGGGAACAGCGTCGGTGAGGGTGACGAAGGACTTGCTGTCGTCAGTAGGACTGAGGGTTTTATTCTCATCCTTCGAGCAGCAAGAGAAGAATGTGACCGTAACGGCCAAAAGCACTAGGATCTTTTTCATATCTGTCTATCTTTTTTATTAAGGAAACAAAATGCAAAAGTACGTATTTTTTACGACATGGCAAAAAAATAATAAAATAGGGTCGCGGAAGGCGCAACACAAGCCTTTCCGCGACCCTGGCAAAAGAGGATGAATCAGTCGTTCTCCATCATCTGGTAGAGACGCACGGAGCCGTCGATTTCCTTTTCCTTGGCCTCGTTGCCGTACTTGTCGACATCGAAGACATTCTTCGGGGAGCGAGTGATGCTCAGCGGGCCGCCGACGCAGCCGCCGTCGCAGGCCATACCCTCGAAGAAATTGGCCGTGGCCTTCTTGGCGCGCAGCAGCATGAGGTGCTGGCGGCACTGGTCGATGCCGTTCATGGCCACGGGTTTCACGCCGGTGACGCCCATCGTTTCGGCCACATGGGCCACACCCTGGGCCACGCCGCCGCTCTTGGCGAAGATGCGTCCGTAGTAGGAGGCGTTGTCGAGGGTGGAGTCTTCGCACTGGGTGGTGTCGATGCCGCGGGCGTCGACGAAAGCCTGCAACTCCTCGAAGCTCATCACGCTGTCGATCATGCCGTGGGTCTTCTCGAGCGTATACTCGAACTTCTTGGCGGCACAGGGGCCGATGAAGACCACGCGGGCCGTGGGATCGGAGTGCTTGATGAGGCGCGCGGCCATCACCATGGGCGATACCGAGGAGGAAATGGCGTCCTTCAGTTCGGGGAAGTTGTTCTCTACGAAACGCACGAAGGCAGGGCAGCAGGAGGTGGTCATGACGGGATTGTCACTCTCGGCGGCTTTCTCCTTGAACTCGCGGGCCTCGTTGTAGAGCGTGATGTCGGCACCGATGGCGGCCTCGACGACCTGGTGGAAACCCAGTTTCTTGATGGCGGTGACCACCTGGGTAATGCGGCCGAAACGGCACTGGCTGACGATGGCCGGGGCTATGACGGCGTAGACCTTGTAGCGTGTGTTGTTTTCCGACTCGCGAAGCATCTTGATGATGTCGAGCACGAAGCTCTTGTCGCTGATGGCGCCGAAGGGGCAGCTCACCACGCAGGCACCGCAGGAGATGCACTTCGAGTTGTCGATTTCGGCCTTGTCCTCGTCGTTGATACTGATGGCCTTCACCTTGCAGCTCTTGATGCAGGGGCGTTTCTGGGCGATGATGGCGCTGTAGGGACACGCCTGGGCACACTTGCCACACTCGATGCACTTGGACTTGTCGATGGTGCAGCGGTGGTTGACGATGGTGATGGCACCCTTGGGGCACACCTCCTTGCAGGAGTGCATCAGGCAGCCACGGCATACGTCGGTGACCATCATGCCGCCGGCGGGGCACTCGTCGCAGGCCTCGTAGAGCACCTCGATGACGTTGGGGTTCTCCCTGTTGCCGCCCATGGCCATGTGGACACGGTCCATGAGCACGGCGCGTTCCTTGTGTATGCAGCAGCGGGTTTCGGCCTTGGGGCCGGGGGCGATGGTGCGCGGAATGGAGTAGGCATTCTCCAGGCCACCTTCGTAGGCACGGCGGATGACCTCGCGCAGCACTCGGTATTTAATCCATTGTACGTTGGTATCGAAAACTTTCTGTTCCATTGTTCATTAATCGTAGTTCACAGTTACATCCTTGCCCATGCGGCGAAGGTTGTCGGCCAGACGTTCGACAAGCTTGAGTTTCATGGTGATGTCGATATCCAGGCCCTGATGGGCGGCATTGACGTTCTGGCCGACGAAGAAGACCACATGGGTGGCCTCTTCGAAGATGATGTTGGCCAGCAGCGAGCCACCGTCCTTTTTGGAGTAGGTCTTGGGGGTGAGGTCCTTGACGGAGACATACTTCTCCGAGAGGGCCAGCAGACGGCGCAGGGTGATGACGCCCTCGGTGACGAGGTCGATGCCGTCGATAAAGCCGATGGGCGGCACTTCGCGGTCGGGGAAGTCGAAGCTGGTCTTCAGCTGGTGCCCCATGCAACGGGCCACCACTTGGCTGGTGGTGCCGCCGCAGACGATGCGCTTGTCGGCACCGTCGAGGAAACGTTTGACATACACCTCATCCTTCTCCTTGTCCACCGGCGGGCCGACCATGATGTGCACCTCCATGCGCGGACGCACACGGATGGCGGCAACGGTGGTGTCGTCGCCGGGGCGGTCGAGGTAGAGGTCGTTGCAGGCCGACGCCAGCAGACAGGCGGCGGCGCGGGCCGACATGTGGGCGTCGATGTTGGTGTCGAGGTGCTCCATGATCTCCTTGCGCTGCCATCCGAAGTTGAGTATCTGGCCGATGCCCGCATGGATGGTGCCGTCGCTCATGACGAAGACCATGTCGCCCGCCTCCAGTTCCAGCGGCGTGTGGAACACCTGCTTGCCGCAGATGTTCATCTCCTCGCGGGGGAAGTCGCAGGTGTGGCCGCGATGGTACCAGATGGCCTCGGGGTTGTCGAATTCGAAGAGGTGTCCCCTACCCTGGTTGTCCACGTGGATGACCGAGAAGGTGCTGTAGGCCACGCCGCGCTCCTTGCAGACCGGAAGGGTCTGGATGATGGTCTCGACGCAGTCCTCCATGTCGGCGCCTCCGGCAACCATGGTGCAGAGAATCTTGCTCGTCAAGGTGGAGAGGATGTTGGCTTTGACGCCACTGCCCAGGCCGTCGGCCAGCACCACGGTGGTCCAGCCGTCGGCCACGCTCATCTCCACGTTGTCGCCGCAGAGTTCCTCGCCATAGTGGTTCAGCGAGGTGTATCCGTATTCAATGCATAGTTCTTTCATTGCTCACTCCCCTCACACTTTCTTCGCCGTCTTCCAGTCGGTGGGGCGGCCGTCCTCGTTTATGTCCATCTTGCCGTCGGCAAGGGTCTTCTTCAGCTTGAGCAGGGCCACCTTGGTCTCGGCAGTGGTCTCGCCGAGGAGCGAGGCGATCTCCTGCGCCACACGCATCTGCTTCATGATGAGCTCGTCGGTGGTGCTGATGGTGTCCATCTTCACCTTGTCGAGCTTCTTGTCGTAGTTCACCTCGTCGCTGATGTCCTTCATCAGGCCGAAGAGCAGCCCCTGCTCGCCGAGCCAACTGACGGTCAGCGAGATATAGCGGTCGGTGGAGCTAATGTGCAGGCAGCGGTTCTCGGTGCGGCGGTGCTGGTTGTAGGCGTTGTAGAACTCCAGCGGGGGGAAGTACTGCGCCACGGCACGGCCCACATTGTCTTCGGGGCGGCCGGCCATGCCGAGCAGTTTCATGGCGGTGGCATTGCAGTCCACGATGTTCATGTCGCCGTCGACGATGATGACGCCCTCGGGCGAGTTGCGCACAATGTCCACGGCCAGGCTCTCGGCACGCTTGCGCATATAGGGCAGGCAGATGTCGATGTCGGCGTATCCGTTGACCACGGCCCAGGCCTTCTCGCGGCAGCTGCTGTAGCCGCAGGCACCACAGTTGAGCTCGTCCTCCTTGGTGAACTTGCCCGTGCGGTGGAGCACATCCTCGATCTCCTGTTCCGAAGCCGGACGGCTCTTGGCACGCAGGCGAGGATGGGCGTAGGCCAGGCTCACGCCCACATCGGGGGCGGGGCGCATGGGATGCGTGGCCTTGTCGTGGGCAACATAGGCGTCGATGTCGGCCTCGGCCTTCATTATGCCGCCGGGACGGGCTATCGACTTGGGTCCGTTGATGCAGCCGCCGGGGCAGGTGTTCATCTCGATGAAGACATGGTCGAGGCTCTCGATGTTTTCCAACACGTCGGTCAGGCGGTCGATGCCGTCCACGGCCATATAGGTATAGCCCTCGGGCAGGGCGTCGAAGGAGCGGATGATGCCCCTAGTGACGGGGAAGGCCTTGGCCAGGTTCACCCCGCCGCCGTCGCCGGCAATGGCCAGGCGGTTGATGGAACCGAGGTCGATATTGTTCTCCTCGAAGAGCGAAAGCAGTTCGTCGAAGGTCAGCACCCCGTCGATGCCGTGCTCGTCGGCTTCGCGCTTCTTGGCCAGGCAGGGGCCTACGAAGACCACCTTCAGCGAGGGGTCGTTCTTGCGCAGCATCTTGGCGTGGGCCGTCATGGGCGAATCGACGGGCGCCAGGAAGGGCAGCGCCTTGGGGTAGTACATCTGAATGAGGCGGCAGGCGGCAGGGCATGCGGAGGTGATGAAGTTGCGCATCTCGCCCTTGGCAAGCACGCGCTTGTATTCCTCCACCACGGCCTGGGCGCCCAGGGCGGTCTCCTCGACCACCGAGAAGCCCAGCTTGGCCATCGCTATGCGCACCATCTGGAAGTCGTCGACCCCCAGACTGCTCACAAACGACGGCGCCACCGAGGCGGCCACATGGCCCTCGCGCAGCAGTGCGCGCACCTTGTCCAGCTCGCTCACAGCCACCTTGGCCTCCTGAGGGCAGGCCAGGGTGCAGTGGCCACAGAGGATGCAGTGCTCCTCAATGACGCTGGCGTGATGTCCTTTGACTTCGATTGCCTTCACGGGACACTCGCGAAGGCAGCGGTAGCAATCCTTGCATTGGACAATGCGAGATTCGATATAGTTTGCCATAGTTCTTGTCTTAGGATTTGGGACGCAGGCTGCCAGCCTGCGAAAAATTGTTTTTTTAATTGAGTTTCAACGAGGGGTACACCTCCGTGGCAAACAGCTGCTCGGCATTCTCGGCATTCACGCTGTGCAGGATGAAACCACCCTCCGTCTTCTCCACCTGGGGACCGCCGGCAGCAGGCTGCACACCGTCGCAGTCGACGGTGACACCCTTGGCACAATGGCCCAGGCAGAAACTCGCCTGAAGATCCACAAGGTCTTCTACGTCATACTTTTTCAGTACACGCTTCATTTCTTCTATCACGGCATAGCTCCCTTTCAGATGGCAGGAGCTGCCGACACATACTTTAATAGCAGTCATCTCGTTTTTTTGTTATATTACTCGTTTATATCCTGTCCAAAGATGCAAAAGCAGCGCCATGGGCCTGATTGCCACGGAAGAAGGAGACATTGAAGCGTGTGAGTGGGTCGAAGATTGCCGCCAGGCGGCAGGGAGTTCGTTTTCCGTGGCAAAAATCAGGGAGACTATGGCACTTTGGTGTTTTTTCTTCAAAAAAGGCAGCGAAACACTATGAAGAAACACTATGATTTAACGTTAAACCTTTTTTGCTCGCTGCCCGTCAAATATTCTATTAATCCTTAAACTTTTTCTTTGCTCTATTCTTTTTCAAAGCACTCTTTTTCTCTTTTTGACGGCGCAAAAGTACAAAATAAAATCATTCCGCCAAATAAAACTTTGTTTTTACCCCTTAACACTCAGATTGCCAGGCAGAAAATTTTCCACATTTCGATACATATGTATCGATTTTTATTCAGTTTTTCGCGAAAAATTCATCTATTTACGGCCCACAAACCAACTCGCCAACCTCAAAAAACGGAGCAAAAACGGAGCAAAATCCGAGAGGTGCCATTTTGCATTTTCACCTCTGTCAAGACCCTGTTTTCGCCCTATCATCTCCCACTATGGTAGGAGTTGGTAAGGAGTTGATAAGGACTTGGTAAGGGGATGGTAAGGGCGTCGGGCCTACACAACCCCTGTCGTTCACAGCGTTTTACGCGTAGAAATTGCCGGCGGGACGCCGGCGCTCCATTCAAAAGCGAGGCGAATTTGACATTTTGTCGCTTTCCCGTTCCTGTCCGGGGAGGGTGCAGTGTGCCATCGTGAGGGGGTGGGTGGTCACTGGCCTGCGGCGCCGCCGTGGGCCTGCCATTCGAGGTCGAGCTTGCCGAAACGCCAGGAGAGGCCGAAGGTGAGGTAGCGGGAGGAGTAGTGGCGCGTGGTGTAGGCTGCGTAGGTGGGAGCGGAGTCCCAGCTCTGGTAGCGGTTGGCGTCGAAGAGGTCGCTGACGCTGAGACGAACGCCCAGACGGCCGTCGAAGAAGGTGGCCGAGGCGCCGAAGTCGACGGTGAGGGCGTACTGCTGTTCGTAGTAGAGGCCGAGGGTGGGAGTGCCGTAGTTGACGTTGGCGTCGAGGTTGACCAACTTGGCCACCTTGGCCCAGAGGCGCGCATAGAGCGTCCACGAAAAACGTTCCTGCCAGGGTTCGCCCTCGACACGGTAGCCTTGCCGGAAGAGGCTGGCGTTGAGGCTCAGGCTGGCCCAGGCGGCGGGGCGGTAGGTGATGTTGGCGTCGGCGCCCGTCTTGTAGGAGGAGG
>Ga0310697_10004805_pt1 | contig 13249 bp, 9 predicted proteins | sample 172DNAGHGlowgp2_FD_203883 | JGI IMG/M metagenome (GOLD analysis project Ga0310697, IMG submission 203883) | Sheep rumen microbial communities from Palmerston North, Manawatu-Wanganui, New Zealand - 1728 DNA GHGlow gp2 (v2) (version 2) | ecosystem: Host-associated > Mammals > Digestive system >...
GCGGACGAGCTCCATCGTGCCGTCCACGGTCTGCAGCCACTCGTGGCAGAAGACCATGTAGGGCACGCCGTCCTCGATCCAGAGCGTGCCGTCCAGGGCCGCCCAGTCCCAGGGGGTGTGCGGCTTGTTCCCGGTGAAATCGCGGAAGGGGCCGCGGGGCGAGTCGGCCACGTAGATCTGCGTGGCGCGGTGCGGGATGTCCCCGCGCCCCGGCAGGCTGACCATCGTCTCCCGGGTGTGGGAGGTGGTGAAGAGATAATACTTCCCGCGGTACCGATGGACCTCGGCCGCCCAGCTGGCGGCGCGGTCGCCGGCCCAGTGCGTGGCCGGGAACTGCATCACGGTGAAGGGTTCGGTCCAGTTCTGCAGGTCCTTGCTGGCGCGTCCCATGACGCGTCCGCCGCCCCCGCTCGAATACATGTAGTAGGTGTGGTCGGAGGCGTCGGCGAGGATGAACGGGTCGCTGCAGCGGATGCTGGTGATCGGGACGTCGTACGTTTCCTGGGCGCGGGTGGTGGCCAGCAGGCCGGCGGCCGCGAGCGCGGCAAGGAGGAGTCGTTTCATGGGGTTATTCGGATTTCTTCAGCAGGGAGGTCAGGTAATTGCACTTCTCGGGGTTGCCGAGGGTCTTGGAGAGGTTGCAGGAGAGCTTGACGCAGTCGTGCCACTCGCGCAGTTCGGTGATGCGCCCGCGGGTGAGCTTCACCACGATGTTCATCGGGTCGGCGCCGGTCACGTCGCAGGTCAGGTGCGTGCCCACGCCGTAGGAGTCCTGCACGCGGCCGGCCACGTACTTGTGGATCTCGATGGCCTTGTCGATGTCCAGGCCGTTGGAGTAGCAGACCTGCTTGGTGGCGGGGTCGATGCCCAGCGAGCGGTACTTCTCGATGATCTTCTCGGTCTGCTCGAACTCGTCGCCGCTGTCCACGCGCAGGCCCTTGTACATCATGGCCATCCGCTTGGAGAGGTTGGAGAAGAAGACCTCGTCGCCGAAGCAGTCGTAGAGGTAGATGCCGTTGTCGCCGTCGTAGACGTCGCTGAACTTCTTCATGACGTTGAAGTTGCACTCGAACACGCCGCTGACGTTCTCCTCGAAGCTGATGAGCTGGTGGGACATCGTGCCCAGCGGGACGCAGTCGTATTTCATCGCGAGCCAGACGTTGGAGGTGCCGGTGAAGCGGCCGGGCCACGGGCGCGAGTCGGCCACCTCCTTCATCACGCGCACGACCATCTCGTGGTGGTCGAAGCTGAAGCGGCGGCGCGTGCCCATGTCGCCGAGCACGAGGCCGGAGCCGAAGATGCGCTCGGTCTTGGCGCGGGCCTTGGCCTCCTCGAGCACGGGATCGTAGCGCTCGAAGTCGCCCCGCAGGCCGTGCATCAGCTCGGAGATGCAGGACAGGATGGGCATCTCCCACATGATGGCGGAGAACCACTTGCCGCGGACCTTGATGTCGAGGTAGCCTTCCTCGTCCTGGCGGATCGTGACTTCCGACGGGCGGAAGCGGTAGCCGCGCAGGTAGGTGAAGTACCACAGGGGGAGGAAGATGCACTTGCGCTTCATGAATTCGACCTCGGCGTCGGTGATGGTGACCTCGGCCATGTGGTCGATCTGTTCTCGGAGCAGGGCGGCGAAGCCGGCCGGGTACTTCGTGTGGTTGCGGTCGAAGAAGGTGTACTCGACTTCGGCGCGCGGGTAGGTCTCCAGGATGTAGTACTGGCAGGTGAACGTGTAGAGGTCGTTGTCGGTGAAGTGGGTGATGATTGGTTTCATATCTATATGATTTCTAGTTTCCTGAGAAGTGCGTCGGGGTCGGGGTCATGGCCGCGGAAGCGGCGGTAGAGGACGGCTTCGTCCTCGCTGCCGCCCTTCGCGAGGACGTTCTCGCGGAAGGAGGCGGCGACCTGCGTGCTGAAGATGCCTTCCTCGCGGAAGCGCGCGAAGGCGTCGGCTTCGAGCACTTCGGCCCATTTGTAGGAGTAGTATCCGGCCGAGTAGCCGCCGGAGAAGATGTGGCCGAAGGCCGTGGAGATGCAGGTCCCCGGGATGTCGGGGAGCACGGAGCAGTCCTTCAGGGCTGCCTGCTCCAGCGTAGTGCAGGCGTTGGCCGGAGCGGGGGAGATTCGCTGGTCGGAGCCGGCGAATGACGTCTGCCGCGTGTGCCACGCCAGGTCCAGCAGGCCGAAGCGGAGCTGGCGCACCTGGAAGTAGGCCGCGTGGTAGTTGCGGGCCGCGACCAGCCGCGCCACCAGGCTGTCCGGAATCGGTGCCCCGGTCTGCCAGTGGCGGGCGAAGGTGTGCAGCCAGGCAGGCTCGAAGGCCCAGTTCTCCATGAGCTGGGAGGGGAGTTCGACGAAGTCGCGGGCCACGTTGGTGCCCGTCATCGACGGGTACCGCCCCTCGGCGAGCATGCCGTGCAGGGCGTGGCCGAACTCGTGCAGGAAGGTGGTGAGCTCGTCGTGGGTCAGCAGCGAGGGCGTGCCGGGACCGGGTTTGGTGAAATTGGTCACGATGCTGACCAGCGGGCGCTCCTCGACGCCGCCGGGCGCGGAGAGTTCGCGGAAATTGGTCATCCAGGCGCCGCCGCGCTTGCCGGGGCGGGGGAAGAAGTCGGCGTAGAACAGGGCCAGGTGCCTGCCGCCGGTGTCCTGCACGTCGTAGACGCGCACGTCCGGATGGTAGACCGGCAGGTCCGTGCGCGGCTCGAAGCGGATGCCGTACAGGCGCGTGGCCAGGCCGAACACGGCCTCAATGCAGTCTTCCAGGCGGAAATAGGGCTTGAGCTCCTCCTCGCGCAGGTCGAAATGCTCCGCGCGGTAGCGCTCGGACCACCAGGCGAAGTCCCAGGGCTGCATCTGCGGCTCGCCGTAGCCGTGCTCGCGGGCGTACGCGAGCAGGTCGGCGACCTCCCGCCGGGCGGCGGGCAGCGACGGGGCCATCAGGCGGTCCAGCAGGGCGCGCACGGCGGGGATGTCCCGGGCCATCCGGTCCTCGAGCTGGTAGTCCGCCCAGCTGGGATAGCCGAGCAGCCGGGCGATGCGGAGCCGCAGGTCCGCGATCTGCACGCAGACGCCCGTGTTGTCGGACGGTCCGCCCAGGGCGCGGGCGTTGTAGGCGCGCCACATGCGCTCGCGCAGGTCGGCGCGGGCGCTGAACTGCAGGAAGGGGACGTAGCTGGGATGGGAGAGGTCGAAGACCCAGCCCTCCCGGCCCTTCTCGCGGGCGGTCTGGGCGCCCAGGTCCCGCACGTACTGCGGCAGGCCTTCCAGGTCCGCCTCGTCCGTCAGCGCCAGGCAGAAGGCGTTGGTGGCGTCGAGGGCGTTTTTACCGTAGCGGAGCTCCAGCAGGGACAACTCTTCCTCCATCGCGGCGAACTTCCGCTTGTCTTCCGCGGAGAGCAGCGCGCCGCTGCGCACGAACCCCTTGTAGCATTCTTCGAGCAGCTTGCGCTGGTCCGGGGCGAGGTCCGGGCCGGCGCCCCCGTCGTGGACGGCCTTCACGCGGGCGAAAAGGTCCGCGTTGAGGCTGACGTACATCTCGTAGTCGGTCAGCAGGGGAGAGACCTCCTCCGCGACCTGCTGCATCGCGTCGTCGCTCTCGGCCTCGAGCAGGTTGAAGAACAGGCCGCTCACGCGCTCCAGCGCGGCGCCGGCGAATTCCAGGGCCTCGACGGTATTGGCGAAGGTCGGCGCGTCGGGGTTGGCGGTGATGGCGTCCACCTCCGCCTTGCCTTCGGCGATGGCGGCCCGGAAGGCCGGCAGGTAGTGCTCCAGGCGGATCTCGTCGAAGCGCGGAGCCCCGAAGGGAAGCCCGGAAGGAGTCAGTAAAGGATTGTCCATAATGCAAAAATAACCATAAATGGGGATTCTTATTTATTTCGGGATGCCGTAATTTTGCATCCGGATAAAAGTTAGTGTGTTTTAGAGCGCGGCAGCGGCTCCCGGCCGGACAGGAACGGCGGGAATCCCGGTGCCGCGGCTTCTTTTTATCCGGCTCATTCCTTTGCTTTTATCTATAATAATACCTAAATTTGCGCCGCTTTTTCAAGATTAGGAAAGAAACAAACATATTATGTCCAACAGCAAGTTTTCTGTCAAGTATTGTGTGCTTCTGCCCATCGTGCTGATCATCACAATCCTTCTGTGGGCCCTGCCCGTCGATGCGTTCGGCATCGCGGGCCTGACCGTCGTCCAGCAGCGCATGATCGCCATCTTCGTGTTCGCTGCCCTGATGTGGATGTTCGAAGTCATCCCGAACTGGACCACCTCCCTGCTGGTGATCGTGGTGATGCTCCTGAGCGTTTCCGACAAGGGCCTGGGTTTCTTCTGCAAGCCCGAATACGGCACCCTCGTGGACTACAAGAGCATCATGGCCTCCTTCGCGGATCCGGTGGTGATGCTGTTCCTCGGCGGCTTCGTGCTGGCCATCATCGCCTCGAAATACGGCATGGACGCGGCGATCGCCAAGGTCCTGCTGGGCATCTTCGGCAAGAAGCCGAAAATGGTCCTGCTGGGCTTCCTGATCGTGATCGCCCTCTTCTCGATGTTCATGAGCAACACGGCCACGGCCGCGATGATGCTCGCCTTCCTGGCCCCGGTGCTCAAGTCCCTTCCGGAGGATGAGACCGGCAAGGTCGGCCTGGCGCTCGCCATCCCCGTGTCCGCCAACCTCGGCGGTATCGGCACGCCGATCGGCACCCCGCCGAACGCCATCGCCCTCGGCGCCCTGGAGAACGCCGGCTACCAGATCAGCTTCGTGACCTGGATGACCCGCATGGTTCCTTACGTGATCGTCATGATCGCCATCGCCTGGGTGCTCCTGCAGGTGTTCTTCCCCTTCAAGAGCGACAAGATCGAGCTCAAGATCGAGGTCAAGCAGCGCCAGAAGACCTGGAAGGACTACGTGGCCTGGATCACCTTCTTCGTGACCATCCTGCTGTGGGTCACCGAATCCCTCACGGGCATCAATTCCAACGTCGTGGCCCTCATCCCGCTGGCGGTCTACACCGCTACGGGCGTCTTCGAGAAGTCCGACATCAAGGAGATCAACTGGAGCGTCCTCTGGCTCGTCGCCGGCGGCTTCGCCCTGGGCACCGGCCTGAACAAGACCGGACTCGCCGCCACGCTGATCAACGCCATCCCGTTCAGCACCATGAACGTCGTCGTCGTGATGATCATCGCCGGCCTGATCTGCTACCTGCTCTCCAACTTCATCAGCAACTCCGCGACGGCCGCCCTGCTGGTCCCGATCCTCGTGGTCGTGGGCACGGCGATGGCCGACCCGACCGCCTCCAACAACGCCCAGTTCATGGCCCTCGGCGGCATGAATGCGATGATCCCGTTCATCGCGGTCTGCGCCTCCATCGCCATGCTCCTGCCGATTTCCACCCCGCCGAATGCCATCGCCGCCTCCACCGGCCTCGTCCAGACCAAGGACATGTCCAAGGTAGGCATCATCATCGGCGTGATCGGTTTCGTGCTCGGTTATTTCCTGCTGACCGCCATCTTCCCGTTCCCGCAGGCGTAGCAACTTGAAGCATAGCTGGTGGTCCCCCCGCCGGGACCACCATTTTTTCGTTTTCAAATCCCAACAACCATGACCAAACGCATACTCGCAGCCGCTCTCCTGGCTGCATCCCTCTGCGGCAGCGCCGCTGCCCAGGACAATACTGCGGTCCAGTTCAAGCCCTACGGCTTCATCCGCAACTATTTCGTCGTTGATTCCCGCGAGAGCATCTACGGTACCGACGATTTCTTCTACTATGTCCCGAAGGACCGCAACATCGTCGGCGGTGAGGACCTCAACGGCCAGACTACCTTCAGCTACGGTGCCATCACGTCCCGCCTCGGCCTGGACGTCACGGGCTACCAGATCAACGGCTGGAAGGTCGCCGGCAAGATCGAGGGCGACTTCTACGCCGGCCTGAGCGGCGTGACCGGCACGGCCACGTTCCGTCTGCGCCAGGCGTTCATGACCCTCGCGAAGGATAACTTCTCCCTCAAGGCCGGCCAGGCCTGGCACCCGATGGCTGCGGACATGCCGCACATCTTCTCGCTCAATACCGGCGCTCCGTTCGGACCGTTCAGCCGCACCCCGGAGGTCGTGGCCGATTTCGGCCTGGGTGGCGGTTTCACGCTCACCGCGGCTGCCATCTGGCAGATGCAGTACACGTCCGCCGGCCCGAACGGCGCCTCTGCGGATTACATGAAATACAGCGGCATCCCCGAGCTCTATCTCGGCCTGAGCCTCAAGCAGGGCGGTTTTACCGCCCGCGCCGGCCTGGACATGCTCTCCATCCGTCCGCGCCATCTCGATGCTTCCGGCACCAAGAAGGTCCGGGACCGCATCACCACCGTCAGCCCGTTCCTGTATGCCGAGTACACCGAGGGCCTGTTCTCCGTCAAGGCCAAGACCATCTTTGCCCAGGCCGGCGAGCACATGAACCTCAACGGCGGCTACGGCGTCAGCTCCATCGGCAGCGACGGCACCTGGTACTACGCCCCGACCCGCAACTCCTCCAGCTGGCTGAGCCTGACCTACGGCAAGAAGGTCCAGGGCGTGCTCTTCGCCGGCTACGTGCGCAATTTCGGCACGGCGAAGGAGCTGGTCGGTCCCCTCTATTTCAGCAAGAACAGCTTCTCCAACATGAACCGGATGTTCCGCGTCACCCCGGAGATCATGTTCAATTGGGGCAAGGTCACGCTGGGCTTCGAGTATGAACTCACCGGCGTCCAGTACGGCTCCTTCGGCCTCGGCGACGACCACGGTCTCGCTACGCACGACCTGCACTGGGTCTGCAACAACCGCCTCCAGGCCCTGCTCCGCTACACCTTCTAATCCCGTCCTGTATGGCACTCCTGCTGTTCTTCCTGCTGGGCGCGATGGCCGTCTCGTTCCTCTGTTCGATCCTGGAGGCGACGCTGATGTCCACCCCGATCTCCTACATCACGATGCGGGAGGAGGAGGGCTACAAGCCCGCCGCCCGGTTCAAGGAGTACAAGCAGGAATCCTCCCGGCCGATCGCTGCGATCCTTTCGCTCAATACGATTGCGAACACGATTGGCGCGGCCGGGGTGGGCCGTCAGGCCACGGAGGTCTTCGGATCGCAGTGGTTCGGCCTGGTCAGCGCCATCATGACCGTCCTGATCCTCATCTTCTCGGAGATCATCCCCAAGACCATCGGCACGACGCGCTGGAAGTCCCTGATGGGCTTCGCCACCCGGGCGATCCGCTGCCTGATCTTCGTGATGTACCCGCTGGTGCTGCTCGTCGAGGTGATCACGAAGTGGATCACCCCGGAGGACGCCCAGGAGACGGCGGTCTCGCGCGACGAAGTGAGCGCGATGGCCAACGTAGCCGAGGAGGAGGGCGACCTCGAGGAGGACGAGAACACGATCATCCAGAACCTCATCTCGATGGACGAGGTCCCGGCCTACGAGGTGATGACCCCGCGGGTGGTCTGCGAGATCGCCCCGGAGTCCATGACCCTCAAGTCTTTCTACAAGAACAAACGCTTCCGCCACCACAGCCGCATCCCCGTCTACGCCAACGACGACGAGTACATCACCGGCTACATCCTCCGCATGGAGGCGTTGCAGCTGATGGCGGAGGACAAGTTCGACCTGACCCTCGGGGAGATCCGGCGCGACGTCGCGACCTTCGACGAGGACACGCCGCTCGACAAGATCTGGGACGAGATGCTCTCCAAGGACGAGCAGATCGCCATCATCATTAACGAGTACGGCAGCTTCCAGGGCATCTTGACCTTGGAGGACATCATCGAGACGCTGCTCGGCAGCGAGATCGTGGACGAGAACGACACCGTCCGCGACATGCAGCAGCTGGCGCGCGACCGCTGGAAGCGGCGCGCCCCCCGGGCTGCCCGTCCCGACCCGGCACCGGCCGACGAGGCCTGAGCCCGTCATTCCGGGCCTGTCCCGGGACCTGTTAGTAAGTGTATGGATAAAGGCAAACTGATCGGGCACCTGGCCGCCGCCGGGGCCTATGCGATTTTCGGATTCAACATCGTCTTCTGCAAGGATGTCGCCAATTCCGGCGCCGTCCCGCCGATGGTGTTCTTCACCCTGCGGGCCCTGGGCGCGACGGCCCTGTTCTGGCTGCTGTCGTTCTTCCTGCCGAAGGAGAAAGTGCCCGGGCGGGATATCCTGCTGATGGCGCTGGCTTCGTTCCTGGGCCTCTTTATGCCGCAGGCAAGCTTCCTGTTCGCCATCGGGATGTCCACCTCGATCGACACGGCGGTGCTCGGCTCGCTGACCCCGATCTACACGATGCTGTTCGCGTTTGTCTTCCTGCACGAGCCGATCACCTTCAAGAAGGCCGGCGGCGTGGCGATGAGCCTCGCGGGCGTGCTGCTGCTGATCTACAATTCCGCGCATGCGCCCGGTGCCGTGGAGCGGACGCAGCCCTTGGGCGTGCTGCTCCTGCTCGTCAACGGCCTGAGCTTCGCCGGCTACCTGGGCGCCTTCCGGCCCTTGATCTCCCGCTACAACGTGGTCACGCTGATGAAGTGGATGTTCCTCTTCGCACTGCTCGTGGCGCTGCCCTTCTCGGCCTCCGGCCTCGTGAGCCTGGACTATGCGTCCCTGCCGCCCAAGGTGGGCTGGGAGATCGCCTACGTGGTGTTCTTCGCCACGTTCGTGGCGTACTTCCTGATCCCGGTGGGCCAGCAGCGGCTCCGCCCGACGCTGGTGAGCATGTGGTCGTACCTGCAGCCGATGATCGCAGCGCTGATCAGCATCCTGATCGGCCTGGACGTGATGACCTGGCAGAAGGCGCTGGCGGCCGTGCTGGTATTCAGCGGCCTCATCCTGGTGAGCCGGTCGCGTGCCGCGACGGCGTAGCGGGCGGGTTGCATTCTCCGGAAAAAACTCCTACCTTTGGGTGAACCAATTACCCGAAGTCATGAAATCCATTATCAAACTTTTCCTGGGCGGCCTCCTGCTGATGGCGGCCGCATGTACGCATGAAGAACCTTTCTGGCTGGGCGCCGACATCAGCGGCTCCGAAGGCCAGCAGGCCCGCGGCGAGTATTACTATGATGCGGCCGGCAACGGCCCGAAGGAGATCACGTCCCTGATGAAGGAGATGGGCCTGAACGCCGTGCGTTTCCGCGTCTGGGTGCAGCCGCGTCGCTGGGGCCGTCCCGGCCAGCCGGTGGACAGCACCGACAACCGCGGTCTCTGCAACAAGGAGGACGTCCTGCAGAACTGCCTGATCGCCAAGAAGCTGGGCATGGCGATCATGATCGACTTCCATTACAGCGACACCTGGGCCGACCCGGGCCACCAGCCGATCCCTCGCTCCTGGATGGGCCACTCCTATGCGCAGATGAAGGAGGACCTCAAGGCGCACACGGTCGAGACCCTGCAGCTCCTCAAGGACAACGGCATCGACGTCAAGTGGGTGCAGGTGGGCAACGAGACCACCAACGGCCTGCTCTGGAACAACGTAGGCAAGGAAGTCACCGACCACATGGGCCACAGCAAGCTGGACCCGGAGCAGTACGCCGGCTTCCTGGACGCCGGCTACGAAGCCGTCAAGAGCGTCTACCCGAAGGCCATCTGCATCGTCCACCTGGACAACGGCTATGACCAGGACCTCTATGACTGGAACCTGGGCATCCTCGAGAAATACGGCACCCGCTACGACATGGTGGGCATGTCGCTCTACCCGTACTGGGCGGCCGGCAACGGCCACACCGATGCGGATAAGGTGATCGCCGACTGCGCGGCCAACATCCAGCATGTCTACGAGCGCTTCGGCAAGGAATCGATGATCGTCGAGACCGGTGCCGAGGTCAACCTCGAAGACCCGGCCAAGATGGCAGAGAGCGTCCGCCAGATGCAGGAGATCGTGAAGATGGCCCGTAACACCCCGCACAACCACGGCCTGTTCTACTGGAACCCGTGCTGCCGCCCGCGCGGCTACAAGCTCGGCGCCTTCGACATGGAAGGCAAGCCGACCGGCATCATGGATGCCTACGTGGCGCAGTAACCCCGGCCGTTTTCCCGAAAAAATCAGTATATTTGTTATCGGCTAAACCGGTAGCAGCATGGATAATCTGGTCGAAAAAGCCCGTACCGTCGCGCTGGAAGCGCTGAAGGACGAGATGCGCTGGGACGGCAGTCCCTTCATCACGCATCCGGACAACGTAGCCCGCATCGTCTCGGACGAGATCGGACTGCCCGATGCGTGCGTGGCCGCCGTGTACCTGCACGAGGCGACCCGCGTGCACCGCGACATCGGCATCAGCGCCTTCCCGCAGGATGTCCGCAAGATCGTGGACGGGCTCAACAAGATCTCGACCATCAAGCCCAAGGACACCCGCCTGGAGGCGGAGAACTACAAGCGCCTGATCGTCCAGTATTCCACTGACCCGCGCGTGACCGTGCTCAAGATCGCCGACCGGCTGGAGGTCATGCGGAACCTGCAGATGTTCCCCAAGACCTCCCGCGACCAGAAACTCCTGGAGACCCTGATGCTCTACATGCCGCTGGCGCACCAGCTCGGCCTGTACAACATCAACAACGAGCTGGGCAACATCTATTTCCGCTTCGCCGACCCCGAGCAGTACCGCGCCATCACCAACAAGCTCGCCGCCACCGAGAAGGACCGCGAGCAGATCATGGCCGAGTTCATCGAGCCCCTCAAGAAGAAGCTCTCCGACGCGGGCATCGTCTACAAGCTGAAGGTCCGCACCAAGAGCGCCTATTCCATCTACCGCAAGATGCAGGTGCAGAAGGTCCCCTTCGAGGGGGTCTACGACGTGTTCGCCATCCGATTCATCATCGACTGTGAGGACGACCCCAAGGTGGAGAAGGACCTCTGCTGGAAGGTGTTCTCCTACGTGACCGAGGAGTACGAATCCGACACCAAACGCCTGCGCGACTGGCTGACGACCCCGCGCCCCAACGGTTACGAGTCCCTCCACATCACGGTCAAGAACCGCAACGGACAGGCGTTGGAGGTCCAGATCCGCACGCGGCGGATGGACATCGAGGCCGAGAGCGGCAACGCCGCGCACTGGGCCTACAAGGGCATCCGCCACGAGGCGTCCATGGACCGCTGGCTGCAGTCCGTCCGCGAGACCCTGGCGCATCCCTTCGACGCCTCGCCGGAGGACATGCCCGCCCCGCCGGACAAGGAGATCTTCGTGTTCACCCCGAGCGGCGAACTGCGCATCCTGCCCGCCGGCGCGTCCGTGCTGGACTTCGCGTTCAACATCCACTCCGGCCTGGGTTGCCGCTGCACCGGCGGCAAGGTGGGCGGCCGGGCCGTCCCGATCCGCGAGAAGCTCAAGACCGGCGACGTGGTGGAGATCCTCACCCGCAAGGACCAGCGCCCCAACCGCGACTGGCTGGGCTGGGTCGTGACCTCCAAGGCCCGCACCAAGATCAAGCAGGAGCTGGACGCGGACGAGCGCAAGGCCGCCGCGAACGGGCGCGAGATCCTGGAGCGGCGCCTGCGCAACTGGAAGCTCGAGTTCCCGGACGAGTGGATGGTGGAGTACCTCAAGGCGCACAAATACCCTTCCATCCTGCCCTTCATGGCAGCCATCTCCCGCGAGGAGGTCGATGTCAACGACATCAAGTCCTTCATCCTCCAGAAGCAGGCCGCCCAGCTGGAGCGCAGCGCGCAGCCGGCGGTGGAGGCCGCCCCGGCTCCCGCGGTCCGCAACGGCTACGCCGGCACGACCTCCGACGACATCCTTGTGATCAACGCCAAGAACGTCAAGGGCCTGGAATACAAGATGTCCAAGTGCTGCAACCCGGTCTTCGGGGACGACGTCTTCGGCTTCGTCACGCGCACCGAGGGCATCAAGATCCACCGGATCTCCTGCCCCAACGCAGCCCGGCTGATCGAGCGTTATCCCTACCGGATCCAGAAGGTCGTGTGGCAGGACAGCCCCGCTGCGGGAGGGTTCCAGTGCACGCTGGCCGTCACCGCCGAGCTCGACCATCCCGTGCTCAGCGCCATCATGGACGTCATCGGCCAGTTCAAGGTGTCGATGCGTTCTTTCAACGTCAAGGAAAACCTGCGCAACGGGACCTACGAGATCACCATCCGCCTGCTCGTGCCTTCCAGCGCCGAGCTGGACAAGGTCATCTCATTGGTCTCCAACATCCGCCAGGTCATCAAAGTACACAGGATCTGATGCAAGAAAACCAGGATACCCGCGACCTCGACCGTTTCGAGCAGCTGCTCGAGGACGGTCTGCTCAAGGTCTGCAGCGGTGCGGGGCTGCTCCCCGCCGACCTCGTCCGCAACCCCGACATCGACGGGCTGTGGGACGTGTATATCAAGGATTACATCGCCGATGCGGTGGTCAATTTCAACGACTATCCGGAAGCGGCCATCGCCTGGGCCGGCTTCCTCGGCCTCGGCGTGGCCTGGGGCTGGGACGCCGACTGGCACCGCTACAAGGACGCGCCCTACCGTAGCTGGTACGGCTCCCGCGGCTGGGACGACATGGACGAGCACATCCTGCGGGACGTGCTGGGCCTGCCGCTCGACAGCCCGGAGGCGAAGAAGATCTCCGACACCCTGCAGAGCTGCGCCCTGGCCGTGCTGGGCCTGCTGCAGCACGAGGGCGTCGAGACCCAGACGGCGCGCGGCTTCTACCTGCTCGCCCGTACCTACACGGTCCTCTACCGCTTCGGCGCCGCCATCGAGCTGCACCGGCTGGGGTACAGGAAGGTCCTGGTCGGCTGATCCGCCCCTGCCCCCAGTGTGCATATCGTCCCAACTCGTGGACCCATATGCGCGTTTTAAGCCATTTTTGCTCATATCGTCCCAAAGTTTGGACCCATATGCACGCCGACGGGACCTGCGGGTTACCGGGAGACGGGAGTACTGCCTGCGAGCAGCATCGGCGCGGACATCGTTGCAAAGACGGCCGGGAATGGTTATCTTTGTGGGATTTATGAAATTCCAGCTCGAATCCGAATACAAGCCCGCCGGCGACCAGCCGGAGGCCATCGCCCAGCTCTGCTCGGCCCTGGAGGCCGGGGTGAGTGACGTGACGCTGCTCGGCGTCACGGGCTCCGGCAAGACCTTCACGATGGCCGGCGTGATCGAGCGCCTGCAGCGGCCGGCCCTGGTCCTGAGCCACAACAAGACCCTCGCTGCCCAGCTCTACGGCGAGTTCAAGTCGTTCTTCCCGCACAATGCGGTGGAGTATTTCGTCTCCTACTACGACTACTACCAGCCCGAGGCCTACATCCCCACGAC
>Ga0310697_10004806_pt1 | contig 13249 bp, 11 predicted proteins | sample 172DNAGHGlowgp2_FD_203883 | JGI IMG/M metagenome (GOLD analysis project Ga0310697, IMG submission 203883) | Sheep rumen microbial communities from Palmerston North, Manawatu-Wanganui, New Zealand - 1728 DNA GHGlow gp2 (v2) (version 2) | ecosystem: Host-associated > Mammals > Digestive system >...
AAGGATCCAGCCAAGTAATAGCTGTTTGCTACATCTTGCTACAGAGATAAATAACAAGTGCTACTAACTTGATATGAGGGTATTTGGTGCAGTCCCGTACGCACCGCAAGCCACTTCAACATAATGAAGTGGCTTTTCCATCAAAAATTGGTGCGTTAGTTCAGTCTGGTTAGAATACATGCCTGTCACGCATGGGGTCACGAGTTCGAGCCTCGTACGCACCGCAAAAAGCCTTCTACTGAGGAAGGCTTTTTGCGTATCTTAAACATAAGTTCTTGTTTTGTTTACCTTGTCAAGAGTTCGACAAGCTAATGCTCTCTATGCGAAGGCGCAACACGCCAGCCGGCACTCTGACCTCCACGACATCGCCGGCCTTCTTATTCAGCAACGCCTGCCCGATAGGCGACTTGATGGAAATCTTACCATCCCTGAGGTTGGCCTCGTGCGGACTGGCAATCGTGTAAGTCATACGACTGTTGTTAGCCAGATTGGTAAGTTCTACCCTACTCAACAGCCCAACGCTGTCACTGCTTAGACGAGACATATCGATGACACGCGCAAACTCCAGCACACGCTGCTTGAAACGAATGCGCCCCAACAAGCGCGCCTGCTCACGTTTAGCGGCATGGTATTCGAAGTTCTCGCTGAGGTCGCCCTTGTCACGAGCTTCTGCGATAGCATCCTTCACACGTGGGAGTTCTACCTTTTCCAGTTGACGAAGTTCCTCTACGATTTTATCGTAGCCTTCCTGAGACATATATTCCATAACTATTTCTTTTTTCTTTATATTCTTCTACTCCTCACCATCGAGCTGAGCCATCATCCCCAGCATCTGGTCACGCAGCTGGGCAGCCGTAATAAAGTCGAGCTTTTTGGCTGCATCCTGCATTTGACGTCGCAACTGCTCTATCCGTTTCTTCATCTGATCGCGAGTGAGATACTCGGCTTCTGGCTCGGCTGCTATCGTCACGTCATCTTTCTCTCCACGTAATCTGACGGGCTGGAGCAATGGTCTCTCAGGCTCCACGTAGGCTCGACGATCGCGCTCCGAAGTTGAATCCTGATGAGCAGCCACAAGGTCTGTCATCGTGCGGTCTTTTCGGATTTGCGTCGGGGTAATACCATTCTCCTCGTTATAATGTAATTGTTTTTCGCGACGACGATTCGTCTCGTCTATAGTTCGTTGCATAGAGTCCGTGATGGTATCCCCATACATAATCGCTTTGCCGTGAACATTACGGGCAGCACGGCCGACTGTTTGTGTCAGCGAGCGGTGGCTACGCAGGAAGCCCTCTTTGTCAGCATCCAAAATGGCAACCAACGACACCTCGGGCAGGTCGAGTCCCTCACGCAGCAAGTTCACCCCGACTAAGACATCAAATGTTCCCGAACGCAGGTCATCCATAATCTGTACACGCTCAAGGGTGTCCACATCGCTGTGAATGTACCGTGCCCGCACGCCATTATTCAGCAGGTATTCTGTCAGTTCTTCGGCCATACGCTTTGTCAGCGTCGTCACCAGCGTTCGCTCATTCACCTCGACCCGCTGCTGGATTTCTTCCATCAGGTCGTCCACCTGATTGGCCGTAGGCCGTACCTCAATCACAGGATCCAGAAGCCCTGTCGGGCGGATTACCTGCTCAACGACGATACCCTCGGATTTCCTCAGCTCATAGTCTGCCGGTGTAGCCGAGACATAGATTGTCTGGGGAGTCAACGCCTCGAATTCTTCGAACTTGAGCGGACGGTTATCCATTGCTGCCGGCAGGCGAAAGCCATATTCCACAAGATTTGTCTTGCGGGCACGGTCACCGCCGTACATCGCCGCAATCTGAGGCACACTCACATGGCTCTCGTCAATGACCATCAGAAAATCTTCGGGAAAGAAATCCAACAGACAATAGGGCCGTGTGCCCGCAGAGCGTCCATCGAAATAGCGACTATAGTTCTCGATGCCTGAGCAATGACCCAGTTCGCGAATCATCTCCATATCGTAGGTCACGCGCTCATACAGGCGCTTTGCTTCCAGCGGCTTGCCGATTTCTTCAAAATACTTCACCCTCGCTGCAAGGTCGTCCTCAATCTGGTGTATGGCGGCATTTGTCTGTTCTTTGGTCGTCATGAACAAGTTGGCTGGATAAATCTTGTAGTCTTGGAAACTGCCAACACGTGTCATCGAGAGCGAATCCACTTCCTCCAAAGCATCTATCTCATCATCCCAGAAAACGACGCGCAGCAAGTTATCCGAGTAGGCCAGAAACACATCCACGGTATCCCCCTTTACACGATACTCCCCACGTGAGAGGCTGACATCGTTGCGGGTGTAGAGCGAATCGTTCAGACGCCTGAGAAACACATTGCGATCAATCTTCTGCCCCACCCTCAGCTCAATCACGTTATTGTAGAAAGCAGCCGGATTACCCATGCCGTAAATACATGAAACAGAGCTTACTACTACCACATCTCTACGCCCCGACAGCAAGGCCGAAGTGGCAGCTAGTCGAAGTTTATCGATTTCATCGTTGATAGCCAGATCTTTCTCAATATATGTATCAGTAGTGGGGATATAAGCCTCAGGCTGGTAGTAGTCGTAATAGCTGACATAGTACTCCACGGCATTATGCGGGAAGAAACTTTTCATCTCACCATAGAGCTGAGCAGCCAAAGTCTTGTTGTGCGAAAGAATGAGCGTGGGCTTCCCGACGTTACGTATCACGTTCGCAATCGTAAAGGTTTTTCCCGAGCCGGTAACACCTAAAAGCGTCTGCGCCGGCAGGCCATCGAGCACACCTTGAGTGAGCTGTTCGATGGCCTCAGGCTGGTCGCCCGTGGGGTCATATTTCGATGTAAGGATGAATTCAGACATAATAAGGACATCCAGAAATCAGGATGCAAAGGTACACAAAAAGTCGGAGATTAAGCCACAGACACACATTTTTATATTAAAAAAGCTTTTCTCCTTTGGCCAAATCAACAGAAAGCAGTAACTTTGCGGCTGTTTTGAAGCTCTCTTATGAAGAATCTAGGATTTATCTGCTTGCTGCTTCTGCTCAGCCTCACGGGTTGTGGCGAATACAACGCCATCATGAAGCACGCAGACACAGAATACAAATATGAAGCCGCCAAAGGGTATTATGCGTTAGGCAAATACGTCTATGCCAGCGAGTTGCTCAACAGCGTCGTTCTTTCCATGAAAGGCTCCACATACGGCGAGGAATGCCTCTATCTACTGGCGATGAGCAGTTTCATGCATAAGGATTATGAAATCGCCTCTACGGCATTCAAGAAATACTACCAGAGCTATCCTCGCGGCATTTATGTTGAAGAAGCTCGCTACTACAGTGCGCTGTCCCTGTACAACACGATTCCCGACCCTCGTCTTGATCAGACCACGACCAAGCAGGCTGAAGCAGAATTGCAGAGTTTTCTCGACCATTACCCCGACACCCGTCTGAAAACACAATCTCAGGAAATGCTTCAACGCCTTCAGGATCACTTGGTGGAGAAGGAGTATCGCACGGCTAAGCTCTATTACGACTTAGGTTCCTACATAGGCAATTGCACCAGCGGTGGTTCCAATTATGAAGCCTGCATCGTCACCTCAGAAAATGCGCTACGCGACTTCCCATACGCCTCTTCAGAGCGTCGCGAGCAGTTTCTGTTTCTGGTGTTACGTTCCCGCTACCATCTGGCGCGTCAAAGCGTAGAAGAAAAACGCCTGGAACGTTTCCGCCAAACCATTGATGACTATTATGGCTTTGTAAACGAGTTCCCCGAATCAGTTCACCTCAAGGAAGCCCAAAGCTACCTCACCCGCAGTCAGAAAGCGCTCAAGGGACAAGATTTGGAAGATTGAGAGATTTTGAGCTATAGATACTTAGCGAGCTACAAAACCATTCATCGTAAAATACGATCGTAAAATCTATAATTGTATTATTGTAAAATCTTAAAATTATAATATGGATTACAAAAAGACAAACGCCCCCACCAACACGGTGACACAAGACATCCTCGATCTTTGCGAGGAAACAGGTAACATCTACGAGAGCGTAGCAATCATTGCCAAACGCGCCAACCAGATCAGCATTGACATGAAGACAGAACTCTCGAAGAAGCTTCAGGAGTTCGCCTCCAACAACGACAACCTCGACGAGGTGTTCGAAAATCGTGAGCAGATAGAGATCAGCCGTTATTACGAAAAGCTGCCAAAGCCCACCCTCATCGCCACACAAGAATTCCGCGAGGGTAAAATCTACTATCGCAATCCCGCCAAGGAGGTCGAGAACGAAGATTTATGATTCAACGAATCCAGACCATCTATCTTGCCGTGGCCGCCCTGCTGTGTCTGGCCTGCCTGTGCCTGCCCATTGCCTCGTTTACAGATGGGCAGGGCGAAGTAATGGGAACGCTCTTTAACCTTTGGGTCCACATCCCCTCCCCCATCGGCTCCACCATCACCACAGATGCCAGCGCCCCCGTGTTAGCGCAAGAAGCAGCCGGCACACACGTGTTTACGCCGTGGGCTTTATTTGGTCTGCTTGTCATCACCACGACAGGACTTATCTTCGACATATTCCTGTTCAGGCAGCGATTGGTGCAGTCTCGTCTGGCGTTGCTGTGCGGCATCCTGCTCATTGGCTGGAACATCGTCTATGGCATCTTCCTTTATATTCTTAAAGGACAACTCGACGCCGACTTCCAGCTCACACCTTGGGCGGCTTTCCCCGCTATAGCTGCCATCCTTTCCTATCTGGCCTTCCGCGCCATCTTGAAAGACGAGATGCTCGTACGCTCGCTCGACCGCCTGCGCTGATAATCTCTACAAAAAAATCCCTTTCGCTCATGATGAAACGCTTATACCTTCTTTCCCTTTGTCTGCTCTTCATCACCGGCTTGGCGGCTCAGAACCTTGTTCAACGCCAAGTCCGGATGGCTGTTGTCCTTCCGTTGAAAGAGCACAACAGCCGCGGCAACAAAATGGTAGAGTTCTATCAGGGCATTTTGATGGCCGTGGACAGCATCAAGCGCGAAGGGGTGTCCGTCGATGTTCAGGCCATCCACTCCGGTTCTACAGCCTCAGAGATGGATCAGTTGCTTTTCTCTCAGAAGCTCAAGGACTGCGATGTGGTGTTTGGTCCTCTGGATGCAGTTCAGCTCACATCGCTGGCCGACTATTGCGACCTTCATCACATTCATCTTGTGGTGCCCTTCTCCAACACCACATCACAGGTGACGGGCCATCCCTATCACTATCTGGTGAATGCACCCCGGCAAAAGGCTCATGAAGAAGCCATCTGGTACATCCAGAACCAATTTGCGGACTCTAATATCATCTTGGTGCAGTGCAACGAGCAGAATGCTGAAGGTAGTGCTTTCGGTGAAATGTTGCGCACAGCCATGAGTGCTCAAGGCATCTATGTCCGTCCTCTGAATTTGGAGGCAGACGACACCGCCTTCCAACAAGCATTCAACGCCCAACGACGGAACCTGATAGTGCTGAACAGCACGAGCATGAAAGCCCTGAACCAAATCCTTCCCAAGCTGAAAGACTTCAAGCGTCAGAATCCGGACTACCAGATGTCCCTGTTTGGCTATCCTACTTGGCAAACCTTCACCTCGCAGCTACTGTCGGATTTCTACGAGCTGGACACATATCTGTTTACATCATTCTACCGGAACCCCCTTGCCAACCGTAACGAAGCGATGGATCGTCAATTCATGAGCTGGTTCCACAAGCCCATGAGCAACACCTTCCCACGGTATGCGCTGATGGGCTTCGATCTCGGCTATTTCTTTCTCCGAGGCATTGCTCTTTACGGCAGTGACCACTTCCAGGAGCATGTCACTCAAGTGCCCGTCGTCCCATTCCAGCATCCCTTCTATTTCGAGCACACAGGCGAAGGCAACGGCTACATCAACGCCTTTGTCCAGCTCATTCACTACACGCCTCATCAGTCCATTGAACTGATAAGCCGCAACCGCTGATGACCACTGCTCGTTTCATACTCTTCGTCTTGTGTCTTTTCACAGGTGCCGTCGGCCTCCGTGCGCAGGTCGGATCTCATAGGAACGACCTGACCGTAGGTGTGACAGCGGGTTATGTGCTGAGCCGCCCCGACTTCTATCCCTCCATCAAGCTCCACCAGAAAGGCGGCGGCACCCTCGGGCTGACCGTTCGCTACACGTGTGAAAAATATTTCTCCGCTCTTTGCGCCATTCAGGCTGAAATCAACTACGCCAATCTCGGATGGAAGGAGAACATCGAGCCTGAGTACAGCACCGACACCTACTCACGTGATATGCACTACATCCAGGTTCCCTTCTTAGCCCGCATGGGCTGGGGCCGTGAACACAAAGGCTTTCTCTTTGGCGTCATGGTGGGTCCGCAGATAGGATTCTGCATTGGTGAAAAAGAGCACTACAGCGACCCGTGGGCCGGCAAACCACGCCCCAACAACGTCACAGAGCAGTACGGGAAAATGGTTGAGAGCACCTTCGAGTACGGCCTTACAGGCGGCTTCTCCATCGAGTACGGCACCAAGCGTGCCGGCCGTTTTCTTTTGGAAGCCCGCTACTACTACGGTCTGAGCAGCTTCTTCCACGACTCCAAGCACGACCCCTTCAGCCGCTCGGCCAACGGAGCTATTATCATCAAAGCCGGCTACCTCTTCGACATTATCCGCACGAAGACAGAGCCGTGATTGAGAGGGCTCGGAAGAGCGCAGAAAAGGCAGCAACCTTTTTCAGATGACAACGGCCGTACCGCTCGTGGCAACCATCAACATTGAACTGGACTGGCCAATGGTCTCATAGTCAATGTCTATGCCTACGATAGCATTTGCACCAAGCGCCTGAGCTCGTTGCATCATCTCGTTCATAGCACTTTCTTTGGCCTGAATGAGCACTTTCTCGTAAGAACCGCTGCGACCGCCAAAGAAATCAGTAAGGTTAGCCAAAAAATCTTTCAGGACGTTTGCACCAATAATGACTTCGCCGGTTACAACGCCTTTGTACTCACGAATGGGACGACCTTCGATGGTCGGAGTTGTAGTTAGTAACATATCAGTTCAATTTAAAGATTTCTCGTAAGAAAGCAGAGGTGAACCCCTCCTTGCAACGTGCCACTTTCTCGGGTGTACCACAGGCCAGAAGCTGTCCGCCACCACGACCGCCCTCGGGACCCATGTCAATGAGATAGTCGGCAGATTTGATAACGTCAAGGTTGTGCTCGATGACAAGAACGGTGTTACCCTTTGCCACCAAGCGCTGGAGGACGCCCAAGAGGACACGAATGTCCTCGAAATGAAGGCCTGTCGTGGGTTCATCGAGGATATAGAACGTGCGGCCGGTATCGCGTTTGCTCAGCTCTGTGGCCAATTTCACGCGCTGGCTTTCGCCGCCAGACAGAGTCGTGGAGGACTGTCCAAGCTTGATGTATCCAAGCCCAACGTCCTGCAACGTTTTTATCTTCTGTAAGATGTTCGGCTGGTTCTCGAAGAACTCCACGGCACGATTGATAGTCATGTCCAACACATCTGCAATGCTCTTACCCTTGAAACGCACCTCCAGTGTCTCCCGATTGTAGCGCTTGCCATGGCAATCCTCGCAGGGCACCATCACGTCGGGCAAGAAGTTCATTTCAATGGTCTTGTAGCCGTTGCCGCTGCATGTTTCACAGCGGCCCCCCTTCACATTGAAAGAGAAGCGCCCGCTCTTGTAGCCTCGGATGCGAGCCTCGGGCAGCGAGACAAAAAGGTCTCGGATATCGGAGAAGACACCTGTATAAGTGGCCGGATTAGAGCGTGGTGTGCGCCCGATGGGGCTCTGATCCACATTTACCACCTTGTCAATATTCTCCAGTCCCTCCACGCGGTCATAAGGGAGCGGGTCACGCAGAGAGCGGTAGAAGTGCTGCGAGAGGATGGGCTGCAACGTGTCGTTGATGAGCGAGCTCTTGCCCGAGCCGCTGACTCCCGTCACACAGATGAATGTGCCCAAGGGAAAGCGGACATCCACATTTTTGAGGTTGTTACCACGTGCACCGAACAGTTCCAGGAACTTACCGTTGCCCGTACGACGCTCAGCCGGAATCTCGATGGAGCGGCGGCCAGTGAGATAATCCCTAGTCAGGGAGGAAGACACGGACTCTCCCCCCTGTGCGCCTTTTACCAAATCCTCATACGAGCCTTGAAACATCACTTCCCCCCCCTTGCGGCCTGCGAGAGGGCCTATGTCCACGATATAATCAGACTCTCGCATCATCTCCTCGTCGTGCTCCACCACGATGACGGTGTTGCCTGTGTCTCGCAAATCCTTCAGCGATTTAATCAGGCGACGGTTGTCACGTTGATGCAAACCGATGCTCGGCTCATCCAGAATATAAAGGACATTCACCAGTTTGGAGCCAATCTGCGTAGCCAGGCGTATGCGCTGACTCTCGCCTCCACTCAGGCTCATGCTGGAACGCGATAAACTAAGGTATTCAAGGCCCACATCGTAGAGGAACTGCAGACGCGAGCGAATCTCCTTGAGAATCTCAGGAGCTATCTGACGCTGGCGCTCGGTGAGCAGCGCAGGGTCAGCCCCCTCCCCTTTTGGAGAGCCTTCGAGACATTGTTCATGCAATGCCGTTATCCACTGCAGCAGATCCTTGATGTCCATGTCAGCCAGCTCGGCAATAGTCTTGCCAGCGATGCGGAAGTGGAGAGCTTCGCGATTCAGGCGTGCGCCATGGCAGTCGGGGCAAGTGTCGGTCTTAGAGAATTGCTCCGCCCATTTCTGCGCCGTTGCGCTGGCTTCACCATCCTGCATCATCGTAATATATTTCACAAGACCATCGTATTCGATATAGTAGTCATTGGTCGTGTGAGCCGTAGCAGCAGGGATTCGCAGGCGCTCAGGGCTACCGTTGAGGATTTCGTCAATCGCCTCATCCGGGATATCGCTCAAGGGCGTTTGCATCGTGACGCCATAGCGTTCCAGTATGGCCTCCATCTGCCAGAAAATCATCTGATTCTTGGCTTTGCCCAAAGGCGCAATGCCTCCATCCTTGATGGAGAGGGAGCGATCCGGGATGACCTTGTTGACGTCGATAAGGTTTACGTAGCCGAGTCCCTTGCAACGAGGGCACCATCCCTGCGGCGAGTTGAACGAGAAGTTGTGCGGCGCGGGGTCGGCGTAGCTCATGCCTGTCGTTGGGCACATCAGGCGGCGGCTATAGTGCTTGACACTCCCGGAATCCATATCGAGCACCATCATCAGCCCCTCGCCCATTTTCATGCAGAGTTCCACGCTCTTGCGAAGGCGGGAATCCCCCTCTCCCTGGCGGGCGGAATCAAAGGTGGGTTTTAATCTGTCCACCACAACCTCTATCGAGTGGTTGCTGTAGCGGTCCACTTTCATGCCGGGTTGCACTTCCATCAGCTCTCCATCCACGCGCACCCAGATGAATCCCTTGCGGCGCACGCTGTCAAAGAGCTCACGATAGTGTCCCTTACGGTTCTTCACGAGCGGAGCCAACAGCTGAATCTTGTGACCGGCATAATCGTTGGTAATCAGTTCGACAATCTGCTCCTCGGTGTATTTGACCATCCGCTCACCCGTCTGCCAGGAATACGCCTCACCCGCACGCGCATAGAGCAGGCGCAGGAAGTCGAAGATTTCCGTGGTCGTGCCTACGGTGCTTCGCGGATTCTTGTTAGTGGTCTTCTGTTCAATGCTGATGACGGGCGACAGGCCAGTTATCTTATCTACGTCGGGTCGTTCCAGTCCTCCGAGGAAGTTGCGGGCATACGCCGAGAAAGTCTCTATATAGCGTCTCTGCCCCTCGGCATAGAGCGTGTCGAAGGCCAGCGACGACTTTCCCGAACCGGAGAGGCCCGTGATGACCGTCAGGCTGTTGCGCGGAATGTCCACATCAACGTTCTTGAGGTTGTGGACACGGGCACCTAAGACAGAAATGACCTCTTTATTTTTCATCCTTCTCCTTGTGTCTTGTCAGGATATTGATATCCTTGCGGATTTTGTATTCAACGCCGTCAGCTCCCTTGGCAACCACATTGACGAAGAATACGCCCGACTCCACCGTACGCCCGTTAACGGTTCCGTCCCAACTGCCGTTGACATCGTCCCACGAATAGATTTTCTGCCCCCAGCGATTGAAGATGGTCGCCTTGAACTCCACGATACTTTGGTGATTCGGTTTCGCACGATAAACGTCGTTGAAGCCGTCGCCGTTGGGCGAGAATGCGTTGGGCATCTCCAGCTTTGACTCCTGAACCGTGACGGTGAACAGGTGCTCTCCCGGATCCGGGTCATCGACCGTCGAGCCGTCGGTGGTATTCGTGAAGGTAACCTTCAGGGCAACGGTGAAGGAACCGCTCTGCATGAAAGTGTATTCCATTTCTTCGTACTGGGCACCGGAATAGTGTGCCACGTACTGCTCCTTGCGACTCGACGAGGGATAGATCCACCACTCATAGACAGCCGTAAAGCCCTCATTGCCCGTGGGATTGGCACTGAAATGGCCTGTGACAGGCGCAGGCCCGGAATACGCTTTGGTGGTTTCCTCGGTGGGCTTCCCCTCCTTCACATAAGAGAACACAGCTACGGGCGCGCATGATTGCGCAAAGGCAGTCTGTGCAATGGTCACCGTCAGCAGGAATGCTGACAGGATGGATATATAGGCTCGTTTCATCGTATCGTTCTTGGTGTTATTTTGTCAATTCCGAAGGCAAAGGTAACTAAAAAAACGCAAAACGGACCGTTGAATTGCTTCAACGGCCCGATTATTAAGTATAATTAATGTTTGCGCGTGTGAGAGCGGGTGCAGATTACTTGCCCTGCTCCAGTTTTGCCTTCAGCTCGGCCAGAGCGTCGATGTCGCCGAGGGTTGTGGAAGCAGCCTGATTCTGAATAGCGGGCTGTGCCTCCTTGGCAGGACGCTTGGCAGCACGCTCCGTCTTGCGGGCTTCACGCTGCTCGTTGCGGGTAGCATCCTCGAAGATGCGGCTGTGGCTGAGGATGATGCGCTTGCTGTCCTTGTTGAACTCGATGACCTTGAAGGGGAGCTTCTCGCCCTGCTGAGCCTGGCTGCCGTCCTCCTTGATGAGGTGCTTGGGAGTAGCGAAGCCTTCCACACCGTACTCGAGCTGGATTACAGCACCCTTGTCCATGAGCTCCACGATAGTGCCCTCGTGCACGCTGTCGCGTGTGAAGATGGTCTCGAAGACATCCCAAGGATTCTCCTCGAGCTGCTTGTGGCCGAGGCTCAGGCGACGGTTCTCCTTGTCGATTTCGAGGACAACTACTTCGATGTTCTCGCCAATCTTGGTGAACTCGCTGGGGTGCTTGATCTTCTTGGTCCAGCTGAGGTCGCTGATGTGGATGAGACCATCCACGCCTTCCTCGATCTCCACGAAGACGCCGAAGTTAGTGAAGTTGCGTACGCGAGCGGTGTGCTTGCTGCCCACGGGGTAGCGCTGCTCGATGTTCTCCCAGGGGTCTTCCTTGAGCTGCTTGATGCCGAGAGACATCTTGCGCTCTTCGCGGTCGAGCGTGAGGATGACAGCTTCGACCTCGTCGCCGACTTTCATGAAGTCCTGAGCGCTGCGCAGGTGCTGGCTCCAAGACATCTCGCTGACGTGGATAAGACCTTCGACGCCGGGAGCGACCTCGATGAATGCACCGTAGTCAGCCATGACGACGACCTTACCCTTGACCTTGTCGCCAACCTTGAGGTTGGGATCAAGAGCATCCCAAGGATGGGGAGTGAGCTGCTTCAGGCCGAGAGCAATGCGCTTCTTCTCCTCGTCGAAATCGAGGATAACGACATTAAGCTTCTGGTCGAGCTCAACAACCTCATGCGGATCGCTGACGCGGCCCCAGCTGAGGTCGGTGATGTGGATGAGACCATCGACGCCACCGAGGTCGATGAACACACCGTAGGAGGTGATGTTCTTGACGACACCCTCGAGCACCTGGCCCTTCTCCAGCTTGCTGATGATTTCCTTCTTCTGCTGTTCCAGCTCGGCCTCGATGAGAGCCTTGTGGCTGACAACGACATTGCGGTAGTCCTGATTGATTTTCACAATCTTGAACTCCATGGTCTTGCCTACGAACACGTCGTAGTCGCGGATGGGCTTCACATCGATCTGGCTGCCGGGCAGGAATGCCTCGATGCCGAAGACATCGACAATCATACCACCCTTCGTGCGGCACTTGACAAAACCCTTGATGATTTCCTCATTCTCCAAAGCGGCATTGACGCGCTCCCAGCTCTTGGTGGCGCGAGCCTTCTTGTGGGACAGAATGAGCTGACCTTTCTTGTCTTCCTGATTCTCAATATAGACCTCTACGGTGTCACCCACCTTCAGGTCGGGGTTGTAACGGAACTCATTGGCTGAGATGATACCGTCACTCTTGTAGCCGATGTTGACGACTACCTCGCGCTTGTTGATCGAAATGACTGTGCCCTCAACCACATCGTGATCGCCAACATTGTTGAGGCTCTTTTCATAGGCTGCAGCCTGTTCTTCGCGACTTTGCTCTGTCTGAGCGGCGCCCTGTTCGTAGCCTTCCCAATCGAAGTCTTCGAGGGGCTGAATGTTTGTTAAGTTTGACATAGGGTTAATTAAATAAAAATGAATGTTTTGATAAAGTTAGACTTTATGTTGTTTTGAAAGTCGGGCGCAAAGGTACGTTTTTTCCCCGAATTACGGAAATTGAACAATAAAAAAATAGTGTCGCAGCTTCATTTTTCTATAAAATAAGGTATCAGTACATTTCTCTTTGGGTCGGAAGACGCAGGTCTTACGAACGGAAGATGCAGGTCTTACGAACGGAAGATGCAGCATCTTAGGCACGGAAGACGCAGCATCTTACGAATGGAAGACGCAGCATCTTGTAGTGGTAAGATGCTGCGTCTTCAGAGCTTAGGCTATGGATGTTTCGTAGCTAAGGCCAAGGCGTGAGGGCTTAATCCTCCGTATTCTCGGCTGCTTTTTTGCGGCTGCGACGTTTGGGCTTCTCCTCTGCGGGCTTCTCAAGCTGCACGCCAGCGAGCTCGGGGTCGATCATGATGCGACCGCAGTACTCGCAGACGATAATCTTCTTGCGCATACGGATGTCGAGCTGGCGCTGGGGGGGAATCTTATTGAAGCAGCCGCCACAGGCATCGCGCTGCACATAGACAACGCCGAGACCGTTGCGCGAGTTCTTGCGGATGCGCTTGAAGGAGGACAGCAGACGG
>Ga0310697_10004807_pt1 | contig 13246 bp, 17 predicted proteins | sample 172DNAGHGlowgp2_FD_203883 | JGI IMG/M metagenome (GOLD analysis project Ga0310697, IMG submission 203883) | Sheep rumen microbial communities from Palmerston North, Manawatu-Wanganui, New Zealand - 1728 DNA GHGlow gp2 (v2) (version 2) | ecosystem: Host-associated > Mammals > Digestive system >...
ATGCGGAACGCGGCGCAAACGACAAATAAAAACAATCAAAATTAACAAAACACAACCAAAGGAAGGAGGAAAATTATGACTAACACAAACTGCAACTGCGACAGAACAAAATGCGAAGTATTTTCACGTTCTATGGGCTTTATTCGTCCTGTATCGAACTTTAACATTGGAAAATATAGCGAATTTTGCGAACGCAAAACCTTTACAGAAGCAAACAGTTTGACAGCCGGTCAAAGACACTCTGACCTGATGAAGAAAGCGGCTTAATATTATGCGCGAAATTCAAATTGGTGGATTGGTTTCTTTTACCACTATTGATTATCCTGACAAATTGGCGGCTGTGCTGTTTTTGGTCGGGTGTCCGTTAAGATGTGCGTATTGTTCCAATCCCCACTTAATTGATGTTGGCGATGGCCCATACGACCCGACAAAAATGTTTGATTGGATTAAATCACGCGTCGGTCGTTTAGAGGCCATCGTTTTTTCTGGTGGCGAGGCACTAATGCAAGGCGATGCCACAATTGATTATATGCATCGTGTGCGTGATTTAGGGTTCGCAATTGGGTTGCATACAAACGGTTTTTACCCAGATTTATTAAAACGCGCGGAACCTTTTGTTGATTGGATTGGTTTGGATTACAAGGCCACACGTGCAAAGTATGAATCTTTGGTTGGAAATGGTATCGCATACGACCAAATGATAAAATCTTTGGATTTTTGGATTGGAACCGGCAAAGATTTTGAGGTTCGCGTGACGTGTGACCCACGTTTTATAACACTGGACGATTTGCGTGAAATTATTGACGATTGCGCAATGCGCGGTGTAAAGAAAATCGCGATACAAAAATATCAACCACATTTCGAAGATGCAGAACACGCAACCACCCCAGAGGCTCGTGACCAGTTTTTCAAAGACGACGATTTACGCAATTATATAAATTCAAAATTCGAATCTGTAATTTGGCGGGAATAATATATGCAAAAAGAAATTAAATTTTGTACACCATCTGGATCTTATTGGTTTTTATCACCGCTGGCTTTGTTCCCCATCAAAATGAATGTAGATGGCCAGGATTTTATTTTTCCATCGGTCGAGCATTATTATCAAGCGATGAAATTTTACGCATCTGACCCGCGTTTTAATGTTATTTTACAATTAAAAAACCCTGATGATGCGCGGTTATTGACCAAGACACCAGAATACAAGGTTAATCGCCGGGAAAATTTCGATAATGATAAATTTGATATTATGGAACGGGGATTGCGTGCAAAGTTTGCACAAAATCGGGACGCCGCAGAATTATTAAAATCCACAGGCGATGCGATTTTAATAAAATCTTGTCCGGTGTGTTATAAATGCGGATTTGGGATTAGTTCCGGCACCAATCGCATCGGCAAGATTATGATGGACATACGCGAAAATTTGCAAAAATAATTATTTTTTATTTGCCTTTTCGGCGGCGGCTAATTCTGCCAATAATTGCTCCCGCGCAGAAATATTTTTGATTTTAAAAAATTGATTATCTGTATCTATTTTGATTTTGCGAGATGTATTTTGTCCGCGTTTAATTTTGTGTGTATAATCATATGGGTCGCAACATTGCCGTTTCATAATAAATCCTTTGTATATTTGATACTGTATCAAACAAATAGAAAAAGTCAATATTCGGCAAAAATACTTGACATAAGGAATTTTTTTATATAAAATTTATCGGCGATAAAGTTTTGGCCCCATCGTCTAATGGTTAGGACACCGCCCTTTCAAGGCGAGAATCCCGGTTCAAATCCGAGTGGGGCTGCCAAAATAATAAAATCACCTTTTGGTGATTTTTTTATTTTGCTAAAACCTTTCACGAAGGATTTGAACCGGGATGGGTCAGAGCACCTGGCGCGGATACGCGCCACACGAAAACGAAGTTTTTGTGAAATATTGGTGCGCATGACCAATACGAGAATACACAATTAGAAAAATCATAAAAACGGGGTCTGTTATGACGAGTTTTTATAGATTTTTATTATTGCGTATCGAGGAGGCGAGTGAAAAACCCGAGTGGGACAATTAGCAAACCCGCAAAAACGGATATGTTTAATAGAGTTTTTGCACATGGGTTTGATTATTGGTGGCTGCCAAAATAAATAAATCGGGTTTCATACCCGATTTTTCTTTGTTTTCCAAGTGTTTCGTGAGTTCGTAAGTTGGGTGTCGAAAACATACCCCGTTTTGCACATTTACGAACTATTAAAAAGAAAAGGTTAGAAATCTAACCTTTTTCATAGTTCGTATTTATTGTGGGGGTTGCGTTTGACTTGGTTGTATGTTAAAATTACCAAGAAGGTAAAAACAAATGAATAAATATATAAATAAATTCTATAATGCGATAAGCCAAATTATGCATAAAACAGCGAAACAGAAAGGTGCGCAATACATTAAAGTTAAAAATATTGATGATATTAAAAACATTCACACGCTAGATTATCATGATTTATCAGACCTGGATTTGCAGGATTATGGCTATCTGTTCAATTATGCTCCTGATATGTCTATGCCAACATCTGGTATTCGTGGTTGGACAACAAATGTAATCTGGCCGACACCAGACAAAATGCCAGACGGTTTTAATCCGACAAAAATCTTAGAACAAGCAAAATCGCCTGCGTATAGACCAAATACCACAGGTAAAGGAATAAATATTGCAGTAATGGACAATCCGTTAGATGTTAACAATCCAGAATATGCCGATAACATAAATTTTTTTCAAGGCCCTTTGAATAATGAAAATGTGTCACCAAATAAACATTCCGGCATGGTTATGGGACATTTGGTTGGAAAAAGTACTGGTATGGCTCCAGACGCAAACGTATATTATTTTACAAAAATTACATATCAAGACGTAAAAAAACGCAATAAAGAATACGCAAATGTTTTACGCAGTATAATTAAGTTTAATAATGAACAGAAACCAGAAAATAAAATTCATATTTTATCGTGTAGTTGGGGTGGTAAACAAAAAAATTCACAAGAAATCACTGCTTTACTAAATCAATTAGAAAAAGATGGTGTGAAAATTATATTATGCGGTTCGGATTATGTTGAAGAAGCCACGTTATCTGGTCGTGATTTTATGCCCTGCAATAACCCGAACATGACAAATATTCAACCAGATATTCAAAAAGAGGGACAAGAATTGCTGCATATGGCGAACATTTCTTTTGATTCTGACAAGGTTATTGGTATTCCAACAAACATGAGAACAACACCATTAGAATCAAACGGTTGGCAATATCGAATATCAGGCGGCGAAAGTTCCTCTGCACCATATATTGCGGGTGTATATGCTTGTGCGCTAGAAGGAAATCAACTGTTTATGACTCGCCCCAATTGGCAACAAGAATTGAATGGTATATTAAAATCCACCGCTACACGAACAGCACAAGGTAGTTATATGATAAATCCATCTGGAATACGTGACGAAATTTCTAAAATTGTAAAACAAATGGAAATGACGATTATAAAACAACATTCGAATCAAAACGGTGGTTATTGAGAAATATCTTTACTTCTTTCCCAAACCGCAACAAATCATGAATAAAATCAGTTCGTGAATTGCACAGATGGCCCTGCCAAAATAAAAAGACCACCGTTTGGTGGTCGTTTTATTTTCTGTTGCCCCCGGATTTGAACCGGAGGTTCGCACGATAGTTGGTGAGAACGAGTATAACGAAGTTCGAACCTTACGAGTGGTGAGCAACGCGAACAAACCCGAGTGGGACAATTAGCAAACCCGCAAAAACGGATATTTTTAATAGAGTTTTTGCGTCTGGGTTTGATTATTGGTGGCTGCCAAAATAAAAAGACCACCGTTTTGGTGGTCGTTTTTATTTGGTTTATTTTTGCCGTTAGAATGTATATGTTGCACCCAGACGGAATTGGTGATAATCCGTAGTAAATTTACAATCACGGTTACGGTATTTAGTAGAATATGTTGATGTTAAATATCTATATCCTAAATCAACAGATAAAGCATTGGTTATATTGTATGCAACACCGCCACCAATCTGCCATGCAAATGCATTTGGTGTTGATGTTTTTTTATATATTTCGTAACTTAAATGATTAAATTGATATCCTGCACCGGCACTGATATACGGTGTAAATGCGGACAATGTTTTGAAATCAAGATACGCGTTTGCTAAAATAGTATGCGAACGCATCCATAGTGTATCATCCATTTCGGTGTTTTTGAATTTTTCCAGATAGTCATATTCAATTTCACCACGTAATGCGAAAGATTTAGATAAATCATATTTGACACCAAATGCCCCAGATACATCAAATGCAAATTTACTATCAAGCCATTGACCTATCGAAAAATCATTTCTTTCGTCTGAATCAAGTATAGTTGCATGTGTATAACCCAAATGTGCGGACACATATGGTGCAACCGATGCGTTTGCTGAAAACGTTGCCATTACTGCAATGACTGATGTTAAAAGAATCTTTTTCATATTTTTTCTCCTTTGGCTTCACATATTATGATTATATTCTAATCTATTATTTTTTTCAATATAAACTGGTTTAAATATGTCTGATATTGTTCAAAAATTCTTCCAATGCATTTAAATTTTCCTGAATTTCTGCATAGTGTAGGGTTATAGCAGTTCGTAAATCGGGTATCAAAAACCACTACCATTTCACACATTTACGAACTGTTTATTATCTTATTTTACACCATTTGTCCAACAATATATTCAAATCATTCATATTGTTGCACACACCAAAAACACCATATTTTTTACATTCTGCTTCATACGTTTTCGTATTATTACCAGTTGCACCAATAAATGCTATACAATCCATACCAGCAGCAGTTGCGGCCTTGAAATCATTAACACTGTCGCCAACGACTATACAATTTTTTTGTGTATAACCTTTTGTTTTTGACGCTAATAAAAATAAATCTGGTGCAGGTTTGCCTTGTTTTACCATATCAACAGTAAAAAAATCTTGTTCGGATATATATTTTTTTATCCATTGAAATTGTGTCATTTTCCAAGCATGTTGTTCCTTCGTCGCACCAGTCGCTATACAGTGTTCGAAATTATCGTTTTGCATAACTTTTTCAACGTCTGGTATTGCCGTCATAAAATTGGTTCCTAAAAAAACTTCTTTTTCACCTATTTTTTTCATAAAAGTATCATCAAGATTTAATCCATGTATATATTTTTCTAATCTTTCACGACGGGTTTTATCAGAAACACCAACCAATAAATCATTCTTTTCTTTATCTGTCAGAATAATTTGTTTTTCAGATTTTAATATTTCGTCCCATGCGCGCACCCATAATTTTTCGCTGTCTGCGATAACCCCATCAAAATCCCAAATTAGTAATTTTTTCATTTTGTGCCTTTTTACATTTATTGATTATTATAGTATAAAATTACAAAAAACAAACCTCTTTCCCGAGCAACAACAAATCACGTATATCATTAGTTCGTGATTTGCTTAAGTGGCCCTGCCCGAGCGAATTCCGAATGGGGCAGAAACACCATCGTTTTATACATTTACGAACTTTTAAAAATTATTTTATAGACATCCCGTAATTTTTCATTATAATCGGCGTAGCAATTCAAAAGATAAGACATGACTGAAAATTACGATATTTTAAAAGAAAATAATTTGCGTCAAATGGTCGTAGAGTACGAAAAAGCACACCCATCTTTTTTATCAGAACAAGATATGCGTCGTACGGAAATGTTGGCTTGGCAACTCTTGGAAGAACGCGTGTTAGATGATGAACGGGTATCGCTAATGTTTTGGAGTGAGGTTAGTGATTGGACTAAAACTTTTTATGATAATTTACAAGCTAATCTTATCAGGAAATATGCCATTATACACGATTCAAAGAGTATTGATAAATATCCAGTACAAGAATTATTCCCGATACACCATCTCATAAAACAATGGGATTATTTCCCTTTTGAATATACAACATTACGAGAAATACTTTCAAAATATTCTCTTCTTGACCGTCAAAGATAAATGTTTAAATCAGTTTTTGAATAAATGTTTTAGTATCTTTCCCAAACGACAACAAATCATGAACAAAATCAATTCGCAAATTGTGTGGGGTGCCCTGCCAAGATAAAAGACCACTGTTTTGGTGGTCTTTTTATTTTTTCCATCTTTTTAAAGTTGGATATACTTTTTGACAATATTCACGCATTTGGGCACCAGTCATGTTTGCCTGATATGCGAACCATCATTTCGATGTATTCTTCCATAGTTGCGTGTTGCAAAAATTGACCATCTTTATAGCAATAAATACAATAATCTAAATTTCTGGAACCGTCTTTGTTTGTTCCAAATACAGATTCATCGTTCATCGGCATAGCACAACTTTGACATATTTTTTGCATATTATTATCCTTTCCTTTATTCAAAAATCATTGTATCATAAGATTCGTAGAAATGTTTTTAATTCCTTACAGAACGACGGCAAATCTTGCATTTTATACACTTGTGAATTGCGCGAGTCGCCCTGGCAAAATAATTGCTTTTTGGTTCATAAATTATGTGGTCTTGGGTCACATAATCTTGCAAAACCTGTTCGCCGGCATCCGTTTCGATTTGACCATATACGGTTATTCCGCGTTTTTTAAATTCATTAAACCAATCTGGTTTAAACCCTTCGTCAAATCCGGTAATTTTGATGACACGTTTGGAAGACACACCATAATAAACCTCTTTGATTCCAGACCACATAATCGCCCCCAAACACATCATACAAGGTTCCGCGGTCACATATATGCTTAAATTATATGGTGACAAATCATAAGTTCCCAGTTTCTTTTCTGCCAATTTTATCGCGTTCATTTCGGCGTGATTGTGACTGCAAGATTTATTGACAACACTGTTGGCAGCCTTGGCAATCAAATTACCTTTTGAATCATAAATTGCCGCCAAAAATGGGCCATGCCCCGTATTAATATATTTTTTTAATTCATGCTGTAATTCCAATATAATTTTACTGGCATTAGCCAATTTAGAATCATCTATTCTTTTATTAGCAATCACAGATATTTTACTTTTTTGCATTTTCTTTCCTTTTGTAAAATTATGGCATAAATGACATTAAATTGCAAAACATGTATAAAAAATCACCGCCAGAACGGCGGTGGGTGTCAAGTCCCTTTGTATTTTTATCTTTCTATCTGTTTTGAATCAGGAAACATGTCTGCAAATTGGTCCGCAGTTGTATGTGTGGCATCTAATACTTTGGATATTGTTTCCATAGACAACCAACGCGGTTGGCCATATTTTGATGCCCTTTTCGATTTATTAAATGTTGTTGGGTCCAAACCACTGGCACGCGCCAAACCGCTGCATGTCATATTATTCTTGCGCGCAAGAAGTTCGATAGCATTCCATAAGTCTTCATGAGTAAACATATTTTTATCTCCCTTGGTTATAGCTATCCGTTCACAATAGGTATTTTAACAAAGGGATAAGTATTTATTCAATTAGACCTAAATCCTATTTTTTATTTCTGGAAAATTTGCTTCAATGTTAAATTTGCGTAGCCGTGGCATGTCAAAAAAACGCGTCGATGCGATACATATAACATAATCACCATGACGCATAAACTGACGACAACGCGCAAATGCCCCCAACCGAAATATCGCGTTCATAAATGTCCGCGTACGAATTCTTTCTTTTTTATTGTGGGCATCAGGCAGATTTATTATGCGCAAATCCCGCGATTCTGGAATTTCACAATCTTGGTTTGCATCGGCAATATCAATACCAACACGTCCATTTGATGCCGCCGCAACAACAACTATATCGTCATATGCCGCATATGATGTATATTTTTTGCCAGATGATGCCGCCATTAAACGTCCCAAAATAAATTGCGATTTTTGCCGATTGTCCCTATATTTCAATGCGCGCGCGCGATGACGCGGCGATAATAATTCCGCATATAAATCTGGATTTTGACTAATCGAATTAATATTGGCTATATAAACTTTCATGCTGTGATTATAAAACAAAATTTAACAAAGGCAAATTTTTGATACATTATTTAGAACGTGTATATTTACATTTTGGATAATTTGAACACCCAAAAAACTCACTATATTTACCCTTGCGCAGAACCAGACGACCATTACACACAGGACAAATGTTTGCTGATATTTTTTTATTACGCGCCGCAATCGCATTTTCTACATCAATAATATGTTGGCGATTAGACACCAATTTATATTTTTTGATTTTTTGAATTTGGTCTGCAATTTCGTTGGCACGTTTCACCGATAATTTTACATCGTGATAGCATTTTATTTTACCTGCGACTTGTGGAATATACACAACCGAAGATGGTAATTGATGAAACATTAACCGACCACGCGTAGAAAACGCAATTACCGATATGAATTTTGATGTCGGTATATTTAATTTATGCGCCAACGCGTTTATATGACCCGCATTTTGCGTTATTGGGTTAAAAAATTCATAGCGGCGACCATTATCAGTCTTGGTCCAATTTTCACTGTGTTCCGTTCCGGTAATAATGCCAGATATATTTTTAGTTTCCACCACGAAAATACCATATTGCGACACAACAATATGGTCAATTTGGACACTGCCCCGCCCTGTTTTTAACATAATATCGTTGAATACGGCATATTTATTGGACGGCAAAGATTTTAATCGACGCGCGACAGTTCCTTCGCCAATATCACCACGAATTGGCGACGCAAAAGCCATCCAAATCAAGAAAACCACAATGGCAACCGCCCAAAAAGTTGTTTCAATATCCATGTCTGGTAATTATATCACAAAATTTGATAAAAAGGAATCGTATGATAATTTTACATTTGCGTTGTCAAAAAAATAATATATAATGACAGCATTGTTCGTTTGAAACAGAACAATTTACAGAGTTTTAGGATGGTTGGCAGAGCGGTCGAATGCGACGGTCTTGCATACGAGTCAGCAAGGCAAGCGAAGCACAGCCGAGCGCGAACGAGTGGTGAGCAGCACCGACAGGTGCGACAAGCGAACAAAACCGCAGGTTTGAAAGACCGGCGGAACATGTGTAAGTTTAGGATGGTTGGCAGAGCGGTCGAATGCGACGGTCTTGAAAACCGCTGACGGGGTAACTCGTCCGGGGGTTCGAATCCCTCACCATCCGCCATAAATACAAACGCGCCCGATGGGCGTGTTTTTATTTATCATGCATGGTTGGATTCGAACACACGATAAGGGGGTTCGACCCGCAGCAAAAAGGCGGAATAACGCCGGTTCGCCATAAGCGAATTTTGCAAGGGAGTGAAGCGAAGCGAAACAATCCCTCACCATCCGCCACAATAAAAAACTTATCCTTTACCGGCGCGAAAACAAATTTTTAACTGATGCCCATACAGATTTTATATCAGATTGTTTTTTTTGTTTATTATTATCATGAATATCCCGCCGCATATCATCACCATTTGCAATTAATGAAACAGGACTGCCTATGTAATAAGAACTTAATTCTGTTGGCCATTTACGATAATATTCGTCACCGACGACATTATTATTTACATAATTATCTACATTCCATTTCATTGTTTGTAATCCAATCATTCCCATATCAGGACGTTTATTATCAATTCTGTGTCCATCTTCATGTGCTAACATTTCCAAAAAATCTTTCAAAGAACAATCGTTATTCACCTTTAACAAAAATTGTTCACTAACTGGATTATACCCACCAGTTGCTTGAGGATGCAGCAATATATTATTATGTTCATCAACATGAACCACTTTACCCTGTGGAACACCAAACCGTTTTGCACTGGCATTTAAAATCATACGTGCAAAATCTATTTTTTCGGATTCCGACAAAGAATTAAAATTCACAGCCATCTTTAAAATTCGCGGATCTTTACGTATTATATCACCGTATATTTCCATACGTTCCGCCACAACAAAATCCCCATTTCTTAAATCAATTAAATTATACATTTTATCAATGTATTCTTGGATAAATTCAACATATTTTTCTTTATCTTCTGGATTTATATGTTTTTTATTTCTTTCAAATTCACGTTCTAGTTTTGCTATTTCAGGATCAAAAGTCGAATAATTTACAAAAAGACCATTACTGTTTAAATCATTTAAAAAATCCTGATAAACCGCCACTAAATCAGGATATAAATCTTTGTATTCTGGATGTGTTTGCATAAAATCTGTTTTGATCCCTTTTAAATTATATTTATCTAATAATTCTTTTATATGATCTGTTTTTTCAAAAAGTCGGTTAAGTATATTATTGAATTCATCCCATGTTTTCCAATGTTTAACTGTTTTTTGCATAACATTTACATCACCACCAAACATCGCTTTGAAATCTTGCCATGTATGATTTCTGTTACCATATTTCTTATAAGCTTCGTAAAAAATTTTATCTGTTTCGGACATATTTGCGACCCCCATTATATAATCCAATGCTGGTATCTGACGATACACTGCCTCCCACGAGAGATCCCAAATCTTATCAGTTGCTTTTTTATAAATATCCTGTTTCATGATACATTCATTATATCATGGAACAGAATTTTTGTGTATATTTATTTTCGTATTTAGGTATAGGAAATTTTGCAACAGAATTATAGCCCGCCAGATTAAAATTTTTAAAAAAATTGCCAAGGGTGTTTTTTATTTTATTTTTCTTTCTGTTTTATTATCATATACCGGGCAAAGGAGATTTTATGGAATATCTTGATATTTATGACGAATATATGAATAAAATCGGCACAGAGCCTCGTGACACGGTTCACCAAAACGGTTTGTGGCACAAAACGGTTCATTGTTGGATGTATGATGATGCGGGCAATATTTATTTTCAAATTCGTGCAGATTCTGGTAAGCTATATACTACCGCATCTGGGCATGTATTGGCGGGGGAAACAGTGCGAGATGCTTTCCGTCGCGAAATATTCGAAGAAATCGGTATTAACACCGATGCATCAAATGCTGTCGCATTAGATATCGTATTTTGGCGGCAAGACAAACCACAAAAAAATTGGCATGATCGTGCATTTGCGCATATTTATGCAAATAAATTACCGATTGACTTTACAGATTTTCGTTTTCAGCCCGATGAAGTTGCTGGATTGGTTCGTATAAATGCAAAAGATTGCCTTGATTTGTTAATGGATAAATATACTTCTGTACGTGCAATAAAAATTACAGCCAATCAATCGACGGATGTTGATATTACAAAAAACGATTTTCTGGCTGCGTCTAATGAAACACCTGTCGTAAAATATGGTTTTGTATTGCAAAGTGTAATTCAAATGTTCGATAAATAAAAAACGCCTGGGGAAAACCAGGCATTTTTATCAGGATTCAATGGGAGTTGTATTCGGGGCCAAAACCTTAAAAAGCCTTTACAAAAAAGAATCCCAATGATTTGGTAGTCAAAGCATACTTACTTTGTCCGTTAATCATTATTTCATAATTCTGTATAGGATTCTATAAGACTGTTTTCGTATATTTTTATCGTGATTGTGTTTATTTTCTTGGCAACATCTGCATCAATTTTAGTTTTGGCAAAATCATTTAATTTTATACGTAGCCTTTCAGTCAATATTGATGCATCGCCATCAACAAACATGCGAATATTATATTCCCCAGATTCAATTGATGGAATAATTTTTGTTTTAAAAATGCGATTTATGTTTGTTTGGGTTATATAAAAATATTGAATAAATAAATATAGCCAAACCAACCATAAACAACACCCCAGAGAGCAATTGTCCCATAGTTAATCCCCACGATGTTAAAAATCCAATTTGTGCATCAGGCGCCCGAAAAAATTCGCAAACAACGCGTATAATCGCATACAGCATGCCCATTATACCGGCAATTGCGCCAGGACGTTTTTTTAAACCTGAATATTTATACAATAACAACATTGTTGTAAATAAAACTATGCCTTCGCCAAAGGCCTCGTATAATGGGCTGGGGTGACGGGGTGCAATTTCGTTTTGTCCGTTAAAAACAACCCCCCATGGCATATTGGTTTCGCGACCCATGACCTCCATATTTATAAAATTTGCAATACGACCAAAAAATAGTCCCATTGGCGCAACCACAGCCGCCAAATCCAACATGCGTAAAAAACTGACCTTTTCCCGATATGCAAACAGTAATGTGACCAATATAACGCCGGTCAGTCCGCCATGAAAACTCATACCGCCATGCCACAGCGCAAATATTTCCAATGGATGTGCAATAAAAAATGGCAAATTATAAAACAATACATATCCTAAACGGCCCCCAAGGACCACACCAAAAATAACCCAAGTCATATAATCATCGTATTGTTTTTTTGATAATTTTAATCCAGAATCTGGGTCTTTAGCCAATTTTGCAAACAACCAAAACACCAATATAAATGAAACGATATATGCCAATGCATACCAACGAACATCAATACCAAATACAGAAAACGCGACCGGCGATATAGGATTTACAACGATTGCCATTTTTTATTTCCTTTCTTGCCACAAGTGTAAAAATATACAGATAAAAACACAATAAAAAAACACCGAAAAAATTCGGTGTTTTTTTTAATCATATTTTACATATATTGTTTGTAATCAATACCCAAACGAATCAATTCATCACGGGCACGACGCGCTGATTCGACCCAGCCCAACACGCGACTTTTATAATCGTCGGCCTTTTGTTTGTCGCCGGATTTCCTGATTTCGTTCCATTTTGCGTGAAATGCAGCTACGCGTTCCATTGCATCATGAAATTGGCGGATTCTGTCCCCAGGTGTATATGTATGAATATTTTCTTTTAATGTATTCAACGGTGTCACCGGAGTTGTCCCCCTAAACTTTCTTGCATCTTTTGCCATTTATTTCCCTCTTGGTTTTTGTTATTACATAACAAATATAATACAAAACATTTATTTTGTCAAGCGTCAGTTGAATAAAAAATTTTTCCCTATGCCTTTGCCGACAAAAAAAGCCCGCAATACAAACAACACTGAGCCACAGTATTAAAATTTCTTGGTTATGCAATTCGTGTGCAATAACTAAAATTTGTGTTTTATTCTTGAATTTTTGGGGTAATTGTATTATATATCACACGATATAAACAAAGGAGAAAAAAACATGAAACAGGCTGTAAATAATATGGACCGGTATTTAAAGAAAATATTTGCATTAATGTTTGGTGCGG
>Ga0310697_10004809_pt1 | contig 13244 bp, 11 predicted proteins | sample 172DNAGHGlowgp2_FD_203883 | JGI IMG/M metagenome (GOLD analysis project Ga0310697, IMG submission 203883) | Sheep rumen microbial communities from Palmerston North, Manawatu-Wanganui, New Zealand - 1728 DNA GHGlow gp2 (v2) (version 2) | ecosystem: Host-associated > Mammals > Digestive system >...
CTCCCCGCGTGCCGGAGGCACGCCCTCTCAATAACCCCACACGAAACGAAGAGCCGTGTGGGGTATCATACCCACCCCGTCCTCCCTGCGTGCCGGAGGTACGCCACATCCCCCTCCTCGCTCCTCGCTCCTCGCTCCCCGCTAACCGCTGCCCGCTAACCGCTCCCTCCTCATTTGGCTTAACTACTTAACTACTGTCTCCTGTCTCCTGTCTCCTGTCTCCCCTCCCCAAAACATAAAAAACATTAAAAACAAACTATTTTTTCTCCGTATCTGAAAAAATGTGTACTTTTGCACCCGATTTGTGAGCGAAATATTAACCCAAAAACAATAAACAACAATGAAAAACATTTTCAAATTCATGGGCATTGCCCTGATGGCCACCAGCCTTATGGTTGCTTGCACCAAGGATGAACCCGCCGACACCAACACCGACGACACCACCTCCACCAACACCCAGGATCCCCAGGATGATCCCCAGCCCCAAGGTCCTGCCAATGAGGTCACCATGACTTGGAACGGCGAAAGCAAACCTGTCGCCTATTTGGCTGCTGTCAAGGTCAACAACCAGCGTTATGTTATGCAGACCGGCGAGTCCGTCACCAACGGTCAGGTTGGCGGTCTTATCACCATCATGCAGTTCCTCTATATGGATGTCCAGGTTGATGAAGCCGGCACCACCCAGAAGATGTTCCTCAGCTCCAACGAGCAAATCAATGTTGGAATTACGTTCCAGAGCGGCCGCCAGTGGGAAGGTTGGATTGGCGACTACGCTCCGAGCGATGTCTTCGAAGAGGGTGCCTACAATGAGGTGAACGTGGCCACTGGCGCTGAAGAGCAGCGTGGTGACTACCGCTTCCTGGGCTTCAACGCCGAGCCTGTCTACACCTCCTTCGACCCCACCACCGGTGTTGCCTCCCTCTCCCTCGACATGATGTACTACAGCGTTGACGAGTGGCTGGACCTCAAAGACGCCATCGACCCCGAAGCCGCTGACTATGATGATCAGGTTGCCAACCTGAAATATTCGGTCACCAACAGAAAAGCCCTCGTCCTCAACATGAACGAAGTTCAGTTTGTCGCCCCTCAGCAGCAGTAAGTCTGAACTACCGGACACAAACAACAAGAGTATAGAATAATAGCAAAATAAAGAAAGAAACTATGAAAAAGACAATGAAACTGGTCGCCCTCGCCGTTGTGGCTTCGCTGACCGTCGTGGCCTGCAACAACAACAAGGCCGCTGAAGAAACTGTTGACAGCACCGCCATCGAGCAGGTCGCCGAAGAGGTGGCCACCGAGGCTGAGGCCGTCGCCGACACCGTCGTCGCCGTCGCCGAAGAGACCGCCAAAGAGGCCGTGAAGACCACCGCCAACACCGCCAAGAAGGCCGTCAAGAAGGCTGCCGCCAAGGAAGAGGTGACGTCGGCCAAGGCCACCACCACCACCACCGCTACCCCCAACCCCACTTCGAAGAAGAAAGTCCCTGTCAAGCAGATTTAAGCTACAGAGCCTGAACTTCGGTTACAGACAAAGCCCCAGACCCGTGAGGGTGTGGGGCTTTCTAATACGGAATGCTTCTATAAATAACCCCGTAGGGCTTTCATATAAATCCATTCTTTAGATAAAAACCCGTCAAACCCGCCAAACAATGAAAAGAACACTCCTTGCTCTCGCCCTCCTCGCCCTCGCCGCCTGCTCCTCCGCCCCTCGTCTCGACGCCGCCGAGGAAGCCGAAGTCCGTGCCGCCGCCCTGGGCTACCTCGACGCCATGGGCAACTACCGCATCTCCGACGCCGCTCCCTTCGCCACACGGCAGACACGCGACGTCACCATCCCCGCCATGAACTACGTCCTGGCCCACTCCGACACCGCCTATGTCAACAGCAACCGCCCTGCCGAGATCACCATCCTCTCCGTCCGTCGCGTCGACGACACCACCTCCCGTGCCTTCTACCACAAGCACACCCCCATCAAAGATGTCGACGACAGCGTCACCCTCCACCTCGAAGATGGCCACTGGCTCGTCGACGTCCGCCTCGGCTTCCTCCCCACCCTCCCTTCCTCCACCAAATAATCCCGCTTTCCACTTTCCACTTTCCACTTTCCACTTTCCGCTTTCCACTTTCCACTTTCCACTTTCCACTTTCCACTTTCCACTTTCCACTTTCCGCTTTCCACTTTCCACTTTCCACTTCCCACTTTCCACTTTCCACTTTCCACTTTCCACTTTCCACTTCCCACTTTCCACTTTCCACTTTCCACTTTCCACTTAAACAATAATCTCCCTCCTCCCGCGTTCTATATATAAAAAAATGATTATTCGCAACTATCCGATAGCGCCCCGAAGGGGCAATGAACGGTTAGCCCAGGGCAACGCCCTGGGTAAAATCGACCCGTAGAAATCGCCCTGTAAGGGCAAAAGCGTTATCACTGAATGATTCTTTTGCCCTTTCAGCCCGTCTTTCGGACGCATACGGACAATCATATATAAAAATATGACGCCCCATGTAACAAATCGCCATCTGGAGCGTCTATATATACAGATAACGAATAAAAGCTCATCAGATATGAAGACCAAGATGTATAGAGCCGCTTTGGCGGTGGTGACGCTGGCCGCCGCGCTGGCGTCCGGCAACATGGCCTACGCGCAGTGGCAGCAGTCGACCGCCTGCCCGGGCTGGAACAACCCGAACAACTTCGGCGCCACCTATATGTACGACGACGGTGTGTCGGGCGCGGAGCCTCGCAGCTGCTACTCCGGCCGCACCGGAGATGCCGTCAGCGGTGCGCCGAACGTCGCCGACCAGATTACCGGGGTGAACCTGACGTCCGTGCTGTATACCGGCACGGGCTTGGCCAATGTGTCTGACGTCTCGGGTGCCACCGGCGCACAGCTTCCGAGCAACGACAAGCAGTTCTATATCCATACCTCCAACGGCACCGACCCCAATACCCTGAACCGTCTGCCCTATATCCCGTCGCAGTCGGCCGGCGCGCAGCTGCCGGGCTATAACACCACCGATCAGGGCGAGTTCAACACCCAGCTCACCCGCAGTATCCGCATCGGCGACGGCTGTGGCATGCACAAGGCGGCCGCGCTGTACTACGAGTTTGTGCCTAATGTGGACAATGCCGTTTTCGTTATCTACTATGCTGTTGTGGTCCAGGGCCCGGAACACGGGAATACAGAGGACCCGTCGTTCGTCATTCGTGTCATGGAGAAGAACGCCGCTGGCCAGTGGGTCCAGAAAAGCGACACCTTGGCTTACTATGTCACCTCGACCTGCGACAACTGCACGCCGGAGAACGGCATCGGCGAGCGGGGCACTGCCCACATTGAACCACTCGGGGTGCGCGGTTGGCACGACGGTGCCGGCACCGGCTCGTCACATTTCAAGTATAAAGACTGGGAGAAGGTGGTCGTGAACCTCGGCGAGTGCCTCGACGAGCCACACCGCATTGAGATTATCATGCGTGACTGCATCTGGTCTGCCCACTCGGCTTATGCCTACATCTGCGGCGAGTGTCGCCCCATGACTATCAACAGTACCGGCTGCCCTCCTGGCCGCTCCACAGACGTCACTACCCTCCAGGCTCCGCGCGGCATGCTTGAGTATGAGTGGCAGGCTTCGGAGTACGGCTACTCCTCACAGTCCGATCTGGCCGCCACAGGCCCCAATAACTACTTCACCTTCCGCACCCTCTTCTCCGGCACCGAGGCCGACAGCGCCTACAACTACCACGTCCAGGCCGACGACTTCCGCGTCCTCTACCGTCCCGTCAATGAGCCGACACCCATCGACGTGGTCGACTCCTTCGCCAAGCGCCAGACCTTCCGCTGCAACATGAAGTCGGCCATCAACCCGGGCGTGCCCTTCTGGCAGCCACTCTATGTCGACGTGACCAACAATAAGCCACGTATGGAAATCGACACCCTCGTCGAGTGCGATGGCAAGCTCAGCGTCTGGAACCGCAGCGAGGTGCCCGGCTCTCCCAACCTCGCACAGCTCCAGCGCAGCACATACTCCCTCTACAACAACTCCACCGGAGCCGGCACGCCCTACTACACCGTCACCGGCGACGACGCCACCCCGCGCGACAGCCTCGAATACTACCTCACCAACCGCACCACGCAGAGCCTCGTCGTCCGCACCGTCACCACCGACCCCACCTGCTACTCCGAAGAGCTCTACGTCATCGAGCCCCTTTGGAAGCCCGACGCCGGCATGCGCATCGCCGACAAGCTGCTCTGCGACGGCGACCACACCACCATCACCGACACCACCCGCGACGTGACGTGGCGCCAGTGGGCCTTCCTCAAGCCCACCTCCCACCTCGACGACACCGTCCCACTCCAGTACGACTACGTCACCGGCTCCTCCGCCACGGAGTACAAGACCCTCTCCGACCGCGACTTCGTCCATGACGTCGAGCCCATCGAGCTCACCGTCCGCAACGGTCTCTTCTACCTCGACACCGCCACCCGCGACACCGTCTGGTGCGAGGACAAAGCCTACGACACCGTCCGCGTCTTCCTCAACCCCAACCTCATTGTCAGCGGCGAGACCATCGTGTGCGAAGGCGAGAAGACGGCCGCCAAGGTCGAGGCTGAAGGCATGACCGGATGCACCTACGAGTGGTCGCTCACCAACGGCACCGTGAGCGGCGGCCTGCCCGCCGGTGACAGCCTCAAGGTCGTCCCCTACGCCGACACCGCCGTCTACTATGTCAAGGTGACCAGCCCCGACGAATGCTCCGCGTGGAGCAGCATTAAGGTATATCTCGTGAAACCCCGCGTCTCCATGACGCCCGCGGAGGGCATCTGCCCGGGCGGCGTGGCGGTCCTCACCGGGCGCAGCGCTTCCAAATACACCTGGGAAGCCTCCCCCGCCGACCCCTCCCTCGACGTGGCTAACGCCGACTCCGCTGCCGTCGTCAATGTCTCACCCAAGGCCACTACCACCTACAAGATGTGGGGCTACGGTACCAACGGTTGCAAGGCCCTGCCTCAGGAGATTACCGTGAAGGTGCTGCCCAGGCCCACCCCGGCCGTCGACCTCACCCCCGGCTACATCGACGTCGACGACCCCACCGTGCTCCTCCGCGACGTGTCGCAGAACGGCGTGAACGCCATGTGGACCTTCGACAACGGCACCACGGCTATGGGCCGCGAGGTCAGCCACACCTTCGAAGGCATCGTGGACAAGGAGGACGTCGCCGTCACCCTCACCACATACAACGCCCTCAACTGCGACACCAACTATGTCTTCACCATCCCCGTGAGGCTCTTCACCACCTGGTTCCCCAACATCTTCACCCCAGGCAGCGAAGACCAGAATTCGAAGTTCAAGCTCTATACCGCCAACGAGTACGAGCAGTTCCACATATACATCTATAACCGTCAGGGTATGCTGGTCTACGAGTCCGCCGACCCGACCTTCGAGTGGGACGGCACCCGCGACGGCGAGCTCTGCGAGCAGGGTGCCTACGTGTATATCTGCTACTACCGCAAGCCCGGCACCCCGACCCTCGCCACCAAGAAGGGTACCGTCACCCTCGTCCGCTGATGAGCGACAAGAAGAGCCTCCTGCAGCGCTATTGGGGCTACAACTCGTTCCGCCCCCTGCAGGAAGAGATTATAGACTCCGTGGCCGCAGGGCACGACACCCTCGCCCTGATGCCCACCGGAGGCGGCAAGTCCCTCTGCTATCAGATCCCCGCGCTGATGGCAGAGGGGCTCTGCTTGGTGGTCTCCCCGCTGATTGCCCTGATGAAGGACCAGGTCCAGCAGCTGAACGACCGTGGGGTGAAAGCCTCGTGTGTGGTGTCGGGCATGTCCCCGGCCGAGGTGTCCGCCACGCTGACCAACTGCCTGAGCGGCACGGTGAAGCTCCTCTACGTCTCGCCCGAGCGGCTCGAGCAGCAGCGCTTCATCGAGCATTTCCGCCGTATGCGGGTGGGCCTGATTGCCGTCGACGAGGCTCACTGTGTCTCGCAGTGGGGCTACGACTTCCGTCCGCCCTACCTGCGCATTGCCGCCATAAGGCAGTACCAACCGCGGGTGCCCCTGATAGCCCTCACGGCCACGGCTACCCCAGCCGTCGCGGACGACATAGTGAGGCTGCTCCAGATGCGCGACGTGCGCCGCTTCACGGCTTCGTTCTCCAGGCCCAACCTGCACTACAGCGTGGTGCGCACGGGCGACAAGAACCTGCGGATAGTGCAGATGGTAAAGGGCCTCGAGGGCTGCGGCATCATATACACGCGCAGCCGCCGCCTCTGCAAGGTCATTGCCGACCAGCTGGAAAGCGCGGGCGTGGGCGCCACATACTACCACGCCGGGCTGGAAGGGCGCGAACGCGACCTGCGCCAGTCTGTATGGATGAAAGGGCAGTGCCGTGTGATGGTGGCCACCAACGCCTTCGGCATGGGCATCGACAAGGGCGACGTGCGCTTTGTGATTCATGCCGACTGCCCCGAGTCGTTGGAGGCTTACTACCAGGAGACCGGCCGTGCCGGCCGTGACGGGAAAGAGGCGGCGGCCATCCTGGTCTGCTCGCCCAACGAACGGGAGCGCCTGGAGCAGATGGTGGAGGCCGAGTATCCGCCTATACGCTATATCCGCAACGTCTACAGGGCCTTGTGCAACTACTACAAGATACCGGTGGGCAGCGGGGCGGACAGCCGCTTCGACTTCGACTTGGAGGAGCTGTGCCACACCTACAACATGAATGTCCGCGAGTGCTACAGCGCCTGCCGCTATATAGAGCATGCAGGGTTGATAGCCCTGCCGGACCGGACCGATGCCTTCTCGACCCTCTTTATCCCCGTCAGCCGCGACGAGCTCTACCGCTTCGAGGTGAACCACATGCGCCTCGGCGGTCTGGTTCAGACCCTGCTGCGCATGTATCCCGGCATAGCCATGGCCCCCGTGCCCATCGAGGAGCGCAAGATAGCCCAGCGATACAATACGGACGCCGCCGACGTCTCCGCCATGCTGCGTCAGCTGCACGAGATGCACGTGGCCGAATACCACCGGCGGAGCAAGAACCCCCAGATTATCTTTACCTCGGCCCGTATCGACGAGCGGAGCCTGAACCTCGGCGAGCAGGACTACGACAGCCTGAAGCACGCCGCCCGCGACCGGATGGAGGCCATGGCGGAGTATATCGGCGACGACAAGAGCTGCCGTATGAGACGGATGCTGGCCTATTTCGGGCAGAAAGAGGGGGTGGAGGACTGCGGCGTGTGCGACGTGTGCCGCCGTAAGTATGGCGCTCCGGACGACTTCAAAGGCCGTGTCAGGAGTCTGCTCGCAGGAAGGCGCCTCAGTGTGCAGGAGCTATTGGTCATGCTCGCGCCCGATGACGACGATACCTTGACGGACCAGCTCCGCGACATGATGGAACGCGGAGAGCTTCACATGGATGCCGACATGAGGCTCAGCCTCGCGTAGAGAGCCGAGAGCGGAAGCCCCATGACATTGTAGAAACAGCCCTCGATGCGGCTGACTCCCACCATTCCTATCCATTCCTGGATGCCGTAGGCCCCGGCCTTGTCGTAGGGCCGGAAGGTGTCGACGTAGTGGACGATGTCGGCCGTGGAGAGCGGACGGAAGAATACGTCGGTGTGTTCGGTGAAAGACTGGCAGTCGCCGCGTGAGCGGAGGCATACGCCGGTGTATACGGTGTGGCGGTCGCCGGAGAGGGAGCGGAGCATCGCGATGGCCTCCTGCCGGTCGGCAGGTTTCCCGAGAACCTGGTCGCGGTGTACCACCACCGTGTCGGCCGTTACGAGCACCTCGTCGGGGGCGAGGGTGGCGGTGTCGAAGGCGTCGGCTTTGCGACGTGCCAGATGTTCGGCCACGTCGGCGGCAGGTAGGGTGGGGGAGACATGCTCGTCGACCTCGAGGTCGACGAAGCGTAGTTCGTAGCCCAGCTCGCCGAGCAGCTGGCGGCGGCGTGGCGACTTGGAGGCCAGGAGAAGCCTCATTTCACCTGCTCTCCCTTCTTGAACTTGGCCCGGTAGGCCTCGCGTCCGCCGTCGTACCAGGTCCAGCGCCCTTCTTTCTCGCCCTTGGCGAACTGGCCCTTCTCGACCGGGGCGCCGGCTTCGTTGTAGCGCTCGTAGGGGCCGTCGAGGACTCCGTGGACGAAGTTCTGGCGCACCTCGAGCTGGCCGCCGGGATAGTAGCGCACCTCCTCGCCGTCCTTGATGTCGGCGGAGTAGTGGATGATATAGCGGACGGTACCGTCGTCGTAGAGACCGCGCCACTCGCCCTCTTTCAGGCCGTCGCTGAAGTCGCCGTAGTAGTCGACGGTGGTGCCGTCGTCGTACCAGGCTGTCCAGCGGCCCTCTTCCTTGTCCTCTTCATAGTTGCCCTCGTGCAGTTTGTTGCCGTTCTCGTAGAGGGTGGTCCAGAGGCCTTCGCGCTTGCCGTTGCGGTAGTTGCCGTAGCGCCAGCGTTCGCCGGTCTCGTAGTAGTAGGTCCAGAGGCCGGTCTCCTTGCCGTGCGAGTACGAGCCTTCGATGCCGAGGCGCCCGTTGGTGCGCCAGTAGAAGCGCCAGGGGCCTTCCTGCTCGCCGTCGACCATGTCGCCTTCCATGTCCACGCGCCCTGCGTCGGTCCACCAGGTGGCCTTGCCCTGCAATTCGTTGTTCTTGTATACGCCACGGAAGCGCACCTTGCCGTTCTCGTGCCACTGGGTGGTCTCGCCTTCGCGGCTTCCGGCCACGTAGGTTATCTCCTCTTCCTGCTGGCCGTTGGCGTACCAGGAGCGGTAGACGCCGTTGGGCTTGCCGTATTCGACGGCTACTTCGTCCTTGAGGTCGCCGTTGCGGTACCAGCTGCGGGTGACGCCGGTGGAGTGACACTCTTCGGCCATGCGGCTGCCGTCGTCGTAGAAGAGGGTCCAGGTACCGCTCTTCTTGCCGGCGGTATAGGCGCCCTGCTGCGAGAGGCGTCCGGAGGGGTAGTACCACACCCAGTTGCCGGTGCGGCGTCCCTCGCTGTCGAGCGACCCCTCGACGAGGGTCTGGTCGGTGCCTTTGAAGGTTTTGCGATAGATGGTCTGTGCCGACGCGGCTGTAGAGAGGGCGGCGGCGACAATGATGATGACGAATGATTTCTTCATATCGTGGTGCTGCTGTGTTTGTGTGTGTGCTATTCGGAGTAGGTGAACACTATCTTGGTCGGGTTGGCGGAGCGTGCTCCCTCCAGGACGACGCGTGCCGGCGAGTTGCGGCGCGAGTCGAGTATCAGTTTTATGCCGGGGTCGTTCCCTTGGCGCAGCAGATGCTGCAGATGGCGCGAGAGGCGCAGGGCGTAGAAGCCGTCGCCGGGGTGGAAAGTGCCGTCGAAGCCGTCGAGCAGCATGTCGGGGACGGCCATCTCGGTGCCGTCAAGGTCGTAGGTGGCCAGTATGCGGTCGGGCATGGCGGGCTGGGCGGAGGAGGCTACGGGCATCAGCAGACGGGCCTGGTGGATGACGGCCAGGGGGTGCTCGGCGGCGAAGGCACGTATGGCACTGTCGAAGCTGATGTAGGCGCTGGTCCCGACAAGCGGTTCGACGTAGAGGGCCTGGCTGCCCTCGATGCTGTCGGACGCGGCAAAGACCGAGGTGCTGTAGTCGTGGGTGAACTGCGTGAAGTGGTTGGCACCGGTGCCGATGACGAAGTCGTAGGAGGCCGAGTCGGCGAGGTTGTCGCCGCGGTGGTAGTGGGCCACGAGTTTGGTCTTGACGGCGGCAAAGTTGATGGACAGCATGCCTTGGCTGCCGTCGTCGACGATGCGTATGCGGAGACCGCGTGAGAGCTTCACGAATTCGTCGGCCGTGGCGGTGTAGGACAGCATCTGCTGCACCGATGGGTCGAGGGTGAGGCGGACAACGGTGTCGGTGGGGCCGACGGAGACGACGCCGTCGAAGTAGACGGCCGAGGGGTCGACCGGGATGGCGTTGTTGCTGTAGTAGTCGCTGTCCGAGACGATGGCTTCGGCCAGCCGCATCACCTCGAAGTGGAAGTTGTAGGTGGCCGTGGAGTCGGGGTACAGACCGTCGTTGACCAGACAGAGCTCAACCGAGTCGATGGTCATCTCTTCGATGTTGATGGACGTGGAAGCCTGTTTGAGGGCCACTTGGGTGTAGAGGACCGAGGAGACGCTGCCAAACGTGGCGTCGGAGTAGTTGCCCACGACGCCGAAGCTGTAGGACGAGGTCTTGAGCGGTTCGTCGATGCGGCTGTATGCCGCCGAGGCGTAAAGGGTGTCCGTCTTTCCGTTGTACAGGGTGGCGGGGTCCACGAGGCTGGAGCCGAGGTCGGTGTTTTCGTCGCTGCAGCCGCAGGGCAGCAGGGCCGAGAGCAATGCGGCCGCAAGGGCCAGCATGTTTAGTCTTTTCATACGTTCAGTTGTCGATGCGACCGATGATGGAGTCGTAGAATTTGTTAATGCGGGTGAAGAATTCGTCGCGGTCTTCGATATAGTCGAGCACTGTTCTCTTGTTTTCTTTGGCGTAGGCCACAAGCTCGGGGTGCACGTTGGGCGAGCCGATGATGACGCCGTGCGAGTATGTGATGGCGGACTTCATGAGGCCAAGGTAGGAGGTGTCGCCGTAGAGGCGCAGGTCCTTGGCGGTGGCTCCGTCGGTCTTCATCTTGCGTTCGAGGTCGCCCGGGATAGAGCCGGAGAAGCCGTCGTCCATGAGCATGATGACCATCTTGGTGCCGTTGAAGAAGGCGTTCTCCTTGTTTATGCGGCGCAAGAAGAAGGGAACCATGGCCGAGAACCAACCGGAGAAGCAGATGAGGTGCGGCTGCCATGCGAGCTTGCGGACAGCCTCGAGGGTGCCGCGGCCGAAGAAGAGCAGCCTCTCGTCGCTGTTTTCGGGCAGGGTGCCGTCGGGCAGGGTCGCCGTCTTGCAGCTGCCGAAATAGTCTTCGTTGTCTATGAAGTACACCTGCAGGCGGGCTTGCGGAATGGAGCCCACCTTGATGATGAGTTGGCGGTCACAGTTGTTGACGATCAGGTTCATTCCGCTGAGGCGGATGACCTCATGCAGCTGGTGCCGCCGTTCGCTGATGCTGCCGAAGCGAGGCATGAAAACCCTCGTCTCGCGACCCATCTCCTGCATTTTCGACGGCAGACTACGACCCATGATCGAAAGCTCACTCTCGTCCGAAAAAGGCATAATCTCTTGGCTGACAAACAATATCTTTCCTTTTCCCATAAAAAGTATTTATATATCAAAATGCAAAAGTACGAAAAAAATTCGATGTGGCAAACATTTGTTTGCAAAATGGAGCCAGTTTTTCATGCCCTGTTTGCGGACGCGAGGCCGCCGGGTTCGCCGTATTTTCGGTGTAAACACCTTTTAATCAGGTGCGGCGAGAGGGAGGTCGGGTGGAGAGCCGCTATGCGGAGAAAAATATTTTCGTCTCCAGCCCTTAGAATCGATTATTTTATGTAATTTTGCAACTACTTTTGCAGGAGAAGAGTATGCGTAAAGACAAGATAATGAGCCATGACGAGGAGATACACGCCCTCTTGGAGCGTGCGCGTCGCTATTGTGCCATGGCGGAGCAGTGCGAGAGCGGAGTGCGCCAGAAGTTGGTGACCTGGGGTTGCCATGCCGACGATGCCGACCCGATAGTGGCGCGGCTGCGTGAAGAAGGATATATTGACGACTTGCGATATGCGCGGACGTACTGCGAAAGCAAGATTGCCAACCAGCAGTGGAGCCGCCAGAAGGTGCTGTACCAGCTGAGGCTGAAGCGCTTGCCCAAGGAGGCCATAGACGCCGGCATGGCGACGGTCAGCAACGAGGCCTATATGGCCATGCTTGCCGAGCTGGCCGCCAAGAAGCGCGACGAGTTGGCAGCCACGTACGGTGACGACACCTCGCGGCGACTGGAGGCCTTTCTGGCCCAGAGGGGCTTCACATTCGACGAGATAAACCAAGCAATCAAAAACATAGCAGGAAAATGAAAAAGATAATTACGATGTGCGCCGCTCTTGCGGTGCTGTGCACTGCGGCCATGGCGCAGGAAGAGACCGCCACACAGGGCGGCGGCAGCTGGACGACATCGAGCACGCCGGCCTTGAAGGCCAGCGAGTTCCTGTTCCACAACTGGTCCAAGACCGGTAACTCGCAGATCGATGTGACGGCCACGTTCTTCGGAAACTACAAGTACACGCATCCCAAGTTCGTGTGGGACAACGTCGCCGACCTGGCCTACGGCTATGCCTGGCAGGACCTGGACAACTCGACGTCGGAAGCAGCCGGAGGCCTCTTCGAGACCCGCCGCAAGAGCAACGATAAGATAGACCTGACGAGCGTCATTTCTTGGAACGCCTACAAGGGCTGGGGTGCCTCGTTCACGGCCAACTTGAAGACGCAGTTCGGAACCGGCTATGAGTACACCGGATACGGTGCGAGCCAGGTGGAGACCAAGGTGTCGCGCTTCTTCGCCCCCGCCTATCTGACCACGGCTCTCTCGTTCGAGCACAAGCGCGCCGACTGGTCGGTGTCGCTCTCGTTCCTCACCGGCAAGACGACCTTCGTCTATGACGACGATCTTATCGCCTCAGGGCTCACCTACGGTGTCATACAGCCCGACGACTTCGACGCCACCGACCCCAAGACCTTCAGTCACGCCTACTTCGCCCTCGGTAGCTATGTCAAGGCGCAGTATCTGAAGAAAGACCTCCTGCCCAGCCTCGACCTCTATGCCCGTCTCGAGATCTTCTACGACTACTGGAAGCCCTCGAACATGGCGTGGAACAGCGATGCCGCGGCGATGGCTGCCGAATCGAAGTATCTGCCCGCAGCGGGAGAGCAGTGGAGCGACCTGGCCTCGTACAACTGGTTGAAGAAACGTGCATTCGAGACCGACCTGGACTTCGAGGTGAAGCTCGACTACCGCTTCTCGGAGCATATCGCCGCCAACTTTGCCGTCAACATGAAGTGGGATACCGACTTCAGCGGCATCGGCAAGTGGGGCCACTGGCAGTTCTACCAGATGGCCGGCCTGCAGGTCTTCTTCAGCTGGAAGACGGCTGGAAAGTAACGGAAAGAGCAAGTCTAAAAGGGCGGCAGAGTGCATGCACTCTGCCGCCCTTTTGGTTTAAGGTTTAAGGTTTAGGGTTTAAGGTTTAAGGTTTAAGGTTTAGGGTTTAAGGGTTAAGGGGGGGTAAGGGGGTGGGGTGAGGTTATTCGCCTTTGAATTTCAGGAGGACGCTCTCGTTG
>Ga0310697_10004814_pt1 | contig 13239 bp, 26 predicted proteins | sample 172DNAGHGlowgp2_FD_203883 | JGI IMG/M metagenome (GOLD analysis project Ga0310697, IMG submission 203883) | Sheep rumen microbial communities from Palmerston North, Manawatu-Wanganui, New Zealand - 1728 DNA GHGlow gp2 (v2) (version 2) | ecosystem: Host-associated > Mammals > Digestive system >...
TAGGGGTCCTGGTACTCGGAGACCTCCATCTCCAGCCTGTCCTCGAACATCTTCAGCCTGCATCTCTGATAGTTCCCCTTCTTGTCCAGCCCGGCGGCCACGTCCATCAGGTCATCGACCGACAGCAGGGCCTCCGTGGCGTTCTTCGCCTTGGGCAGCCTCACGAACCAGTCTTTGTCGGCCAGCAGAGGACGGACCATCCTGAGGGGACCGGACGTTATCACAAGGTAGCCCTCGCCCAGCTCCACCTTGGTCTTCTCCCCCGCCTTCGCCAGCGCCGACAGGAACACGTCGACGTCCACGCAGAACTCCGGCCACACCTCGTACTCGCCCTCGAACGCCTCGAGATTGATCCTGGCGTCCACCATGGACACCTTGTCCGTGCCCATCGCGTAGAGCCTCCATCCGAGCTCGTCCGGCATGACCTTGAGGGAATCCACCTGGGTGGAGATGGCCTTGAAGGCCGCCTTCAGTCCCTTGGAATCCAAAATCGCTTCCATGGTATGGCGTATGGGGACTAAGTATATTATTGTAGTCATATATGAGTGCACTGTCCGCCCTTTAATTTTAAATAATCCATATGATTATAATGAATCAGTTCCTAGATTACCTAGGGTCCGGCCTTCGGGGGAATGCGCCGGACCCGCTATCTTCTGTCTCTTAAATCATATATACCGCCGACGTTCTTCCGTCATACGACAGGGCTATTACTCCGTCAGGGGGATGCGCCGCCCTGTCGGGGTTCCCTACTTCCCCTGGTTTCGGGCGCATCCCCTATACATGTTCTGATGAAGTATATGAGCGGTTTTCCGGGCGCCGTGTAAAATCACGGATCGGATCGTCAGGAGGACCCGTTGATAAAGTATATGAGTCGATTTTTAGGAATTACAGAGAAATCAACTTTTCTCTAAAAATACACTCAAAATCCGTATAGCGAAGGTTTAAATAGTATGAAATTCAATAGAGATATTGTTAGCATAATTCGAGTTCCTGCTCTTATTATGAATCAATGATAATCAGTCGGTTATCTCTTCGGAGATAATCAGACATAGGATGTAGTCCATTAGTCCATTCACGGGGGCTATTCATGACATCCTATTACGATTGATTATCCCGTCATGCGGTATTAGTCGCTCAATGGCTAATCATGTAATCGTTCTTGAGCATGACGGTAAATGCACCCTATCCGATAGGCTCATGTAGGTCATTAACACGGCTGAGGCAATCGGGGAATGTAATTCCCAGCACGATTGAGTAGTGTCTATCCGCGTTATGTGTAGGGTAGATGGGAGATTATGATTATTGTTCGCTAGGATAATATGAATCGTTGATGAAACACCATCCTTAACACGGATTACTTATTTGATTAAGGGACATGAAGGCAGGGACGTATGCCAGGAATCCGAGTAAAAAGGGTAGACTGGATGGCTTAGATTATGACACATATTGACGATATGCGAATAATCTAAGCGACACAAAGGGTAGAGTACGAAAGGGGTAGGGAAGCGCGACTGGTGAATCGGTCAACATCAGTAGAACGGAAAGATTACCGCATCACACTAATACCATGCCCCATGACGGGGATAATCGCACACTGTTAGGTATGCTACCATTACACATAAGGACGTGCAATCGCACGCCCGCCAAACTCATTACGAAAGATGCAGACGCATTGAGTAGGAATTACACGCCAGGAGGCAATTAGAAATGTCATACATATTCGATATTCAGACAGCAGAAATCAATTCAGATAGCACAAGATACACAGAGGACTGGACTGGGATCAGCCCCGAGTTCAGACGCTTATACTACCGCATAGCCCACACGGGCAACAGGGACATGCTGGACACAATCTACATCCCCACAAAGGACAGAGTGATAGCATGAACAACAAGGACTACATCGAAAAAAGAGGCTACAAGCTCATCAACCAATGGACCATAGAGCTGTACAACGTGAAGGACATCAGGATGTCCTACGATGACCGCCAGATTGCCAAGCGCATCTTCAAGAGCTACGCATACGAATACATGCTTGACCATCCCAAGATGGACATCCAGCAGTACGACCTCAACCACCTGGACGACATCAGCGGAATGCTCACATACAGATGGGCAAAGCGTGCTGTCGAGGACATGTACGGCATCGAGACCATCAACGACATCGGACTTTACTACCACATGGCAAATCTGTATGTCTACCACAACTTCTATGAGGACTTTGTATGTCCGATGATGTACGAGCTCGGACTCTCATGGAACCCCGATGCATGCAAGAGCTGGAATGAACAGCTCTGGGAAGAGCGTCAGAAAAACATCAAAGAAGCGTGGAGTATGCTCGACTGGGCAACCGCACGCCCGCACGATTCAGAGGCATATGCCTCATCAGACCCTGAATAAACCTCTTTCAAACCCTTTGACAAAACGGAGGAAACGAAATGGCAACATACACAGAATTTGATGTGGTCCAGGAATTAGATAGAATAGACATGCTTTGTGAGAAGCTCGCAGACATGTATGCGAACAACTACGGGATAAAAGACATCGAGCTCATCGTCAAAGAGATAGAAGAGCGCAAGAAGCTCGCCAAGGACATGGCGGAAAGCTTCTGCCAATCGCACAAGCCCGAAGCCGGAGAGCCTACGAAAAGGTTCTTCAAATCCACAAGCGGCAGGATTGTCATCAAGGTGGATCTTGTGAAAGATGTAGATGAACGCAGATTCATCGAGGACCTCCTCGATACGCATAAAGACGAGTTCATCGCCAGGTCACCGACACTATGCAAGGTCATCATGAAAGCCTGGAACAGCAACCCCGTTCCAGGAGTCATACTCGATGATTACAAGCTCCCTGGATACTTCAGGAGCACATTGACAGGAGCTCCCACGATGTACGGCATCATCGACCAGTGCATCAATTGGGCACTCGACAGCGTAGGAATGCAAGTCATCGAAGACGGCGATAAGCTGGATTCATACATGGCAACGCTCGACAGCATCAAAAGAGAGGTTAGGGCCTTGGAGCATCTAAAGGAAACCGCCTAAACAAGGCTGGGCGTGCAACCGCACGCCCGCCGCCCTTAACAAATGGAGTTGATTGAAATGACAGCAAAATTATCAAAGGATCAGATTGAGAACATCGCCCAGGATGTGGGCGCATCCTTCGGATACAAGGTAAAGGTCGAGATAGCTATGTTCTGCGACCTCAAGATGAGATGGCAGAGGACCTACGACTGGATCAAGTTCGAGATCTCGGACTATCTTCTTTCCCTATCCCCTGGATGCTTCGAAGAGCTCATAACCACTCTGTTCAAGAGAATCAAGGGCGAAGAAATAGAATACTCCCCGAAACTCATCGAACAGCTCCAGGGAGAATCATTCTACTACGACAATGTGGAGAAAAGGATAGAAAGGAGGAAGATTACAAACCAGGTCGACTACGACAACGAATTCATATACAGGCTGTCCGAGCTGGCAGAGGGTCCGATGAAGGCCGCTGGATACAGCGGGCCGGTCCTCATCGGCACCAGCAAACGCCTGATAGGGAAACTCACTGAGACCAGCCTGTGCTTCAGAGAGATAACATTCAACAAGTGCCTGGAGAAGCTGAGTGATGAGCCTCTCAAGGCAATCCTTTCAGTAGAATTCTCCTTCTTGGCACATGCCGACATCGGAGACCGTAAACCCCTCGATAAGATGGACTTGTTTAAGAAGGCCTTCGAGGACATCAAGCTTTCAGACGAGGACAGGCTCATCCTTAACAAAGCACTCGGGTGCGAGGAGTTCTGAACAGGGCTGGGTGTGCAACCGCACACCCGCCCGCACACAGGTGATTATCATGACATTGCAGGATTGGCAGCTCGCCGTGCTCAACGGCGAATATATCAGGATCGACCAGGACCAGCACACAGGCTACAGACTGGTCATCAGGAAGACGACAGCAGACAAGGGGATGAACATCCCTACCATCGTGACGACGCTCAGGAAGTCCAAAAGGAAGCCGGTCATCATGATGGAAGACGACCCATACAGAGGTATGTTCGCTGATAAGAGGGACGTCATCGACGTCCTCACAAGCAGAGAAGAATACCAGGAATATCTTTTAATGAGAGCAGAAGCGAAAATGAATGGAGTGATTTGAATGGGAAACAGAGCAGTGATTACAACAGAGCAGAACTTCGAGAACAACGGACTGGGCATCTATCTCCACTGGAACGGCGGACGGGATTCGGTCAGGGCATTCCTCGAGTACTGCAGGCTCAGAGGATTCAGGACGCCCGACAAGGACGACTACGGCTGGGCGAGGATGTGCCAGGTCATCGGCAACTTCCTCGGTGCGGACGGCCTATCCATCGGCATCAACACGGTCGACAGGCTGGACACCGACAACGGCGACAACGGCGTCTATCTCATCAAAGGCTGGGAGATCGTCGGAAGGAAATACTACGAGGGCGAGGAACAGGACGCCTACGACTTCCTGGAGCTCCTCAAGGCCATCGACGAGGCACAGCCTGAGACACATCGCATCGGCCCCCGCCTGCTGGTCGAGCTCCTCAACCGTGGCAAGGTCATCTCGGACATCGCATACAGCTACCACCACGACATGGATCCGGACGGAGTATTCTACTCTGCACCCAAGACGTTCCGTGCAGGGCGTTACTGGCTGAGCAAATACGATAAGGAGAGCGTGCCGGTCATCAAAGTCGATGACGGCGAGGTGCATATCGTGATTGATGACGAGGAGCAAGTGTGCCCCGTCTATCACTGGAGGGACGGACGCGAATCCATCCTCATCAAAAGGAACGGCAGGGAGGTCCCCCTCGTAGCCTGCTCGGATACCGAGTGTTAAGCTCACAACCTCAACAAACCTCTTTCAAACCCTTTGACAAACAGGAGGAAAACGAATGAAAGGATATTTCGGAACTCATATCAGCGAGAGAACGACAAAGATGGGGAACATCCTCAGCTTCAGCACACTCCCATACAGGATGTGCAGACAGGAGCTCCCATGCTTCAAGGACTGCTACGCGGCCAAGATATGCAGGCTCAGGAAGACCGTCGCCAAAGCATGGGGCGACAACACGGCGATGCTCGAGGCCGGCAAGTACGACGAGGTAGCGAGCGACATCGTGGATGCGATAGCATTCAGGCATGCCAAGCTCTTCAGATGGTTCGTCGGCGGAGACATCCACGACGACGCCATCATGGAGATGATGGTCCGGGTAGCGAACAGCTGCCCCGAGACGGAGTTCATGGCATTCACCAAGTACTACGACATCGTGGAAGCTCATCACGACGACATCCCGGAGAACCTGAACATCGTGCTGTCCGCATGGAAAGCACTGCAGCCCACCGAGGGGCAGAAACAACTGTTCCCCGTGTGCTACTTCGATGACGGCACGCCCGAATGCCAGATTCCCGAGGGCACAACGGTGTGCGGAGGAGACTGCGAGCACTGCCAGCTGTGCTTCCATATGAAGGGCGGCGAGGGAGTATGCATCAGGAGGCACTGAGATGCTGATGAATGTGGACTTCCAGATGACCGACCTTCGCAAGATGGTCAACAGCTATGTAAGGGAGCGCTACGAGGAGTACGCGAACAGCACCGCGGACGAGGGCAAGAGACCGATGGAGATCTGGCGCGTGTGCAACAACATGCACCAGCTCCTGGCGATGCGCTACTTCATGCAGTGCTTCAACGACGAGAGATACGTAGTCGACTGGTGGTTCTACGAATGGCCGGACGGGGCGGACGACGAGCAGGTCTTCGACATGGCCACGGACGAGGACACGATGACCGACATCCTCAGGTGCTTCCTGAACATCCTGGAGGAGTGCGCGGTGAAGAAGAACGACCTCGGGCTGCTGAGCTACGTGTACGCCCCGTATGACCCCGAGAGACCCATAGAGGAGGACGAAGAATGACAGGATTCATGGACACTCACATCATGGTATTCCATGTGAGCGCAAAAGGCGATGTCACCGAGATCAAAGAAAAGGATGACATCAGAAAAGTCTTAGGAAACGACTTAGCAAATGAGATAAGACCAGAGGAGGAATGAGTTATGACAACGACATTCAAGGACAGTATGATGGCGCAGCTCGAGGACTACATGAATGCAACCGAACCCCAGGAGCCCGGGGTCAGGAGGAAAGGGGTCAAGAGCCCCGTCTCCTACACCTGCGAGGTGTCGGGCATCGACATGATAGTGTCGAAGATCGTAGGAGAGAAATGCACGATGCAGATGTGCGTCTTCTTCTCCCAGACGGACGAGGACGGACACGGGCTGATATTCACCAAGAATGTCAGCACGGGAGTCATCAAGAAGGGCGATGAGAACTCTATCAGCACCTTCCTCAGGGACCTGCAGGGGCCGAAGAGGACCGGGTCAGAGTATGTACCCGAACTCAGGTCAGGGAAGGACTTCGCAAGGAAGCTCCTCGGCTACGGGAATCCGGTGCTGGTCAAGTACATGAAGGAGGGGATAGTCACAGGCTCGATGCTCAACAAGGATTATCCCCATATCCCCTGGTTCGTCGCCAACGAGTTCAACGACTATCACTACTCCTCGACAGGATCCGGGGCCAATGACACGCATATCAAGCTCGTCAAGCACATGGCGAACGCCCTGGCGAAGAAGTATCGCTTATCATACTCGGATGCTCTGACAGCCATGTGCAACTACCACGCGAACGTAAGCCTGACATTCGCATGGGCTTTCAGCAACCTGGCGGACATCTACGACGAGCCCTTCGCGAAGAAGTGCTTCGACGAATACCTGGACAATGAGCGTCTGGATGGCCTTGATGAGAAGTCCTTCAGGATATTCTTCACCGCACTGGCGAAGACCCAGGCAGAAAGGGATTCGTACTACTACGCCGACGTCAGCTGGATCGATGTCATCGACAGGACCAAGAACGGCAAGGCCCTGGTGACGCTGGACAAGAACAGATTCTGGGATTTCATCCAGCAGGCCGTCGGAGTCGGACTGGGCAAAAGCCTGGATAATTACATCGACCTTTACAAGGACTACCTCGTGCAGGCGATGTTCTGCGACGGGAAGATAAAGGACAAGTATCCCCCGTATCTCCAGGTGGTGCACGACATCTATTCTGAGAAGTACAGGATGATCAAGGAGTTCCGCGATAAGGAGCTGCTTCTCGAGAAGACCACCGAAGGGTCCAAGTTCATCGACCAGGTGCACGGCGACTATCAGCTCAAGACGCTGATGACCGTCGAGGACTTCCTCACAGAGGCCCAGCAGAACTGCAACTGCGTGGCCTCATATGTGGACAGGGTCAAGAACGGAGGATGCTGGGTCGCATCATTCAGGCCGGTCGGCTCGGACTGCACTCAGCTGACCATCGAGATAGACAAAGAGGGCTGGATGGTCCAGATCAGAGGCAAGTACAACAGGACGCTCACAGATGCGGAGAGCCTGCTCCTCGGACCTTTCAAGACGGGAATCTTCGAGAATCTGAAGAAGCTGAGGGAACAGAAGAAGGAGGAAAAGGAATGAAAGTATTGGAGCTGTACGCAGGGACGCACGCCATCAGCGATGCGTTCAAGGCAAGAGGACACGAGACCTACACGATAGATTGGGACCCTTCGACGGATGTTGATTGGCACGCCAACATCGGACAGATCGTTGCGGATGACATCATCGAGCGCTTCGGCGTTCCAGATGTCGTCTGGGCGAGCCCGGACTGCACGACCTACTCGGTCGCTGCCCTGGGCAAGCACAGAAGGAGCATCGACGGCGACCTCAAGCCGGTCACCGACTATGCAAGGATGTGCGACCAGATCAACATCCACACCATCAACCTGATAGAGGACCTGATAGGCCTCGGAACGAAGTACTTCTTCATCGAGAACCCCAGAGGGGCCATGAGGAAGATGCCCTGGCTGGAGGGCATCCCTCGGTACACCGTGACCTACTGCCAGTATGGCGAGACCAGGATGAAGCCCACAGATATCTGGACCAACCACCCCGACCCGCAGTTCAAGCCCCCATGCAAGAACGGCGACCCGTGCCATGTCAGAGCTCCGAGGGGCTCCAAGACAGGCACGCAGGGAATCGATGGGAAGCTCAACAGGGCAAGGATACCCCAGCAGCTCTGCGAGCACATCGTGGAGATATGCACACCGATAACCTCAACAAACGCCTTAGACACCAAGGAGGAACTGTAAATGACAGACATGGAGAAACTGAAGAAGACACTTGAGAGCATGAAAGCAGCCAACAAAGGATTCCTGTGCGTAGGCACGGACGACCCGGAAGAAGCCGCGGAGATCATGAGGATAGCCGCAGAGCTCAACAAGCCGAAGAAGAAAGAGGAGAAGACCGAGGCGGACCTCACGGCATTGAAGGATGCCTACGAGCTCATCGAGGGCATGTGCATCGACTGCGACACCGCGGTCGGACATGTCCGCGACGCCGGGCTGCCCGAGGGCCACGACCTCATCAAGAATCTGAACGACCTCTACGACCAGCTCAGGAAGTACAGCTACGCCCTTGATTCATACATCGAGGAGCACAAGCCGATGAAGAAGGTCAGGATCTGGGAGACCGTCAGGTTCAGCAAGGAGGTCGAGGTCCCGGCAGACGAGGACGTCGAAGCATACCTCGACGACCATGAATAGGAGTACGGTCTCACCTGGGACCGCAACGACGACGACTGCGAGTCCATCGACGGCGGCTACGACGAGGTGAACTGAGAATGACAAATTACAGCGACACCGAGCTCAGATTCGAATGCGACGAACCGACCTTCGATGCCGTTGTAAGGCCCCTCCTTTCCGGGAGGGACTGCAACGGCACTGAAAGGGAGGTGACCTTCAACATCCTGATACCCATGCCCGAGAACATCTACCGCGATTCGGTAGGATCAAAAGTAAGGGAGACCTACGGCCAGGCCAACTGGTTCGACTGGAGCTGCAAGCACTGGGGAACCAAATGGGATGCGATCGCGGACGGCTCATGCATCAAGTATCCGCGTGTATGGATCTCGACGGCCTGGTGCCCACCGAGACCATGGCTCGTCGCCTTGGCGAGGGCTCTGGAGCCTCACGGCATCAAAGCTCACGCGAACTGCTGGTCCGAGGGCAGCGACTACGAGAATGCCTTCAGCGCCTATGAGCTGTCGGACGGCGTGGTACTCGCAGAAGAACCGGATGAGAAATTCAAAGAAAGCTACAAAGACATCTACGAAGAAGAAACGGAGGAAGAGGAATGATCTACAAGTTCGACATCAGATGCAGAAAGATATCCCACAGCTTCCTGAAGAGCTACATGACGCTCCATCGGGAAGCTGAGAAATACTTCTCCGAAGGGTTCCGCAAGGGGCGCTACGGAGGAGTGAACGACGGTGCCTGGCACATGACCGCCGAGGACCTGGAGAACATGAACCACAGCATCTGCTATGAGCTCGAGCATCTCGCCATGCAGGAGAAGCTCAGCGATGCCGACGCGGCCAAGGAGCTCATGCGCCGCATCGCTCTCGTCGGATGCCGCAGGGGCTTCGAGCAGTACATCAGGGAGGCCCTGAAGCAGGACCCCCGTACGGGCGAATACGCCCGCAGCCTGAAGTACGGCGAGGAGCTGGAGCGCAGGTTCGATCTGGCGGAGGAGGCGTTCCAGGCATACTGGGACGACCCATGGGGCGACAGGCCCGCAAAGGAGGAATGAAGATGGCAGAAGCATTGAAGAACATATTGGACAGCACCCCTGACTTCTACTACGTGGGCTATGAGGGCGGCGAGCTCGTCGTCCGCCCTTACGGCTACATCTACTGCGCGCACTGCAGCGTGACCGACGACCCCGAGCAGATCTACAGGTGGGAGGAGTACGACCGCCTCGCCTTCACCCTGGAGGAGCTCAGGGAGTGCGGCTTCGACTACGAGGAGACCGAGAAGTACGAATGCAGGCGCGGCGACCTCATGGAGGACCTGACCTATGAGCAGGCATGCGCCAAGCTCCTGGAGATGCTCTATGAGATGGGCAGCTCCAGGCACGAGCTGCCGCTGGACTCTCTGGAGGACGGCGTCGAGCCGGGACTGTACTGCAACGGCAGCATCCTGGGATGGTGAAAGGGAGGAATGAGGACATGATCGAATGTGTGCTGAGATTCAAAGGCAGGGATGATGAGGCCACGGCCAGGATCCTGTCGAGATTTTATGCCATATGCGAAGAGGATCGCGACGTAGTAGGATGGGGACTCATAAGTAAAGAGGAGGAGTGAGGATATGACAAAGAAGAAGACTGCGAGTGGACTGGACATGCTCAACGGCGACTGGGCCGTCTTCGACAGGAGGATAGCCCGTACCGGGAGTACATGGTACGTCTCCATGAAGTCGATGCTGAGGGACATGGGCTACCTGCCCGGTGACACGGTCACCATCGCCGTCCTGAAGCCCGGCAAGGAGATCGTTACACGTTATGAAGTGGTGGATAAGGGCATAGAAGAGGAGGAGTGAGGATATGACGATGTATAATGTGACGCAGGTGGACTTCTACAACCCGGACAGGGAGCACGTGTACAAGGGGCTCCTGAACGACGAGACCGAGTTCGACACGCACAACGAGGAGGAGCTCGCGAAGCTCTTCTGGGAGTTCTGCAAGGAGAACGGACTGATCGAGGTATACAAGACGAGGAAGAGATGCGAATACCCGTCCCCTATCGGGCAGGGGGACGGTTGCAGCGGAGGCGAGGCGCGATGTGCCCGTACTGCCTCGCCGATTCCTGCGAGCCTCTGGGCAGGCTCGGAAAAACCCTTTACCTGCGCTGCAGGCTTTGCGGGATGGACTATTCAGAGGAGGAGATTTGAATGACCGATGGCGAAGAGATATTCGACCGCGGGGAGTCGTCCAAATGGATGACCTACGCGATCACGGAGAAGGACTGCGAGAAGATCATCTCATGGGGCAAGTACTGGTATTGCGCCGACGGTGACGAGGAGAAGGGCTGGAGGCGTGTCGAAGAGGATGTGGAGATGTCCCTCTCCCGCTTCATGGCTCTGGTCGACCTCAACAGGAACCCGACCGCGGATGCCCCCGAGGAGTACAACAGGCCGTGCGACTACATCGAGGACCTGTCCGAGGAGGAGGCCAGGGAGGAGTTCAGAAGAGAGTATGACTACACGCCGAAGCTGGACTGGGAGTACATCACGCTGTACACCGAGCCCGGATGCTACATCGGCAGATACGGCGGATTGAGAGTATGATGGAGACGAGATGAATGGCAGAGAAATGGACGTATGGAGATATGGTGCAGGCGATGAGCGAGTACTTCGAGGGCAACCTCAACAGGGACGACCGCATGCACAGGGATGTGGGAGAGATGGAGATCCTCTTCGACCTGGAGATCATGGAGGAATTCGTCAGGGGCGCGTTCGAAGGAGAGGATCTGGGCATGTGCGTAGACAGAGCGCTGAGCTACATGCCTGAGGCAATGAAAGACGCACGCAGCGCGTGCGACGACAATAGAGACTGATGGAGGAATGATGGAATGAGTGAATTGATGAGCACGGAGTATTGCGCCTGGTGCGATGGCGAGACGGAGGTCCCATGGTACGGAGGCTACTGCGAGTGCGGACACTGGGTGTCCCCCTGCTCCCTCTGCCCCCAGGGAGGAGGGGACGGCGACTGCCGCCTCTGCTCCCTGAACGTCCACCTGCCCCTGCCGGGCTGGAAGGACAGACTGAAGAGGATCTACGAGGCGGCCGGCCAGGACACCGCCTGGATCGATAAATGCGGAGATGATGAGCTATGAAGGAGGAGATATGATGAGCGAGAGATATGAGATAACGGTATGGATCCCGGGACACGAGGCCGATGCTGTGAGCACGACCGCCGGCTCGGAGAAGGATGCATTGAGGATAGCGCGCACGTACACACAGCAGCCCATGCTGCTCGCAAGGGTGCAGAGGATCGTGACCGAGACGGAGGAGATACCATGCCCGTGATAGCAAGGAATCACCACGACCTCGCCGCAGGGCTGACGGTGCGCTACGACGTGCAGGACGGGACGGGTCTGATAAAGGACCACCGCGGCGGAGAGCTCCCGATCCGGGACACGGAGTACGCGAACAGCCTGATAGTGCTTTTGGCGCATTACGTCCTAGATGCCACCGGAAAGGTGCCTAGAATCGAGAACAGACCCCAAGGAGGTCTCGGAGTACGTCTAGATGGGGAAAGTGTCCCAAAACGCAAGGGAGACGGGTTTATCGAGAAATACGCTTCAATGGAGGGATCGGATGGTGAATGAAGCACCGCATATCGTGGATGTGTACGCCTATGCGGTCCTGCGCGCCGCATGCGGAGGCGAACTGTCGCGCACGCGCCTATATCTATCGAACACACACAGGCGGAAACTGGAGACCATGATGGATGCGGGATGGATAGAGGAGGATCCGGAGACGGGCAGGCCCCGGACCACGGACAGAGGGTAGGAGGCGGCGCGGCTCATGCGCATCCTGCTCGACGATCTGCAGGACGACATGTGGGACGGTCTTATAGAGGATATAGGACGCGCGCAGGCCGAGAAGGCGGAGAACACACGCGCACGCATGAGCAAGCGCAGGGCCGACAGGCAGGCGCAGAAGGATGCCGACGGTGTGGAGAGGGTGTATCTATGAGCAACCATACCCCGATGTGCGCGCGCTGTAATTGCGCGCTGATATACAGGCCCGACATCGATCGGCGGGAACGCGAACGGTGCGCCGCACCGAACATGCAGGTGCTGGTCTGCCCCGTCTGCGGGGAGGTCTACAGGGTGCCGAATATGTGAATTACGAAATTCGTAGGGGGTGCATAATTATTACGCGCGCGCGCACGCGCCCGCCCCCGCGGCAACTTTCCGAAATTTTGAAAAAAAGTTTAGCTCCCACCTTAACTACTTAGGCGTACCTAAATCGTCTATAATTAATTTGTTAAGGTATCACCTAAACTTTTTGTTAAAATTTTCAAATGTTTTGGTGATGTAGTAGGTATTACCCAAAAGGATAATGCTATAAATAGAGATAAAAAAATATAAATATAAAAAGAGTTTGCGCGTCTATATAAAGCTATCCTTAACACCTCTTAACACACCACTCTATCTCAACATAGCCAGCATACCATTTTTGACCTCGGAGCCCCCAAGATTCCGAGCAGACTTAACACCTCTTAACACTACAACAATCGATATACTCGCAACCATATACCTGATTAGGCATACAGTTTTTTCTGTACCTAAATTTT
>Ga0310697_10004815_pt1 | contig 13238 bp, 10 predicted proteins | sample 172DNAGHGlowgp2_FD_203883 | JGI IMG/M metagenome (GOLD analysis project Ga0310697, IMG submission 203883) | Sheep rumen microbial communities from Palmerston North, Manawatu-Wanganui, New Zealand - 1728 DNA GHGlow gp2 (v2) (version 2) | ecosystem: Host-associated > Mammals > Digestive system >...
GTGCTCCGCCTGGTAGTTATACTCCTTGGCAGCCTTGCGGAAGCACTCGTCGGTCTTCTCGATGCGGTTGTCAAGGATGTCGGGGAAGCGCAGCAGCACGGGAGCCGTGACATGGCGGGTCGCCAGTTCATCGATGACCTCTTTCAAGTCCACCTGCACGTTGTTTTTCTTAGGCGTCACATAGACGTGTCCTTTGTCATTGATGCCAAAATAGCTCACACCCCACCCTTTGATGTTGTAGAGCTCTTCGGAATCTTCAATGCGCCATTTCTTCATATTCTTGAACTTTAAACCTTTAAACTATAAACCTGCCATAAACCCTCAACCATAAACCCTCAACTACGCCCCTACCATCTCACGGATGATTCTCACGCACTCGTCGATCTTGGTGAACGTGTCGAGCACGGAGACGTCGATGGTGTATTTCGCTTGTGAATAATAGGGTTCGCGTGCCTCCAACGACTCCTTGATATAAACCTCCAGCTCTTCGGGCGTCTTACCCTCAATAAGGGGGCGCTTGCCTTTACCCATCTTCAGGTGCATAGCCAATACATCGGGCTCAGCCTTCAGATAAACGGTGTCTGCCAAGCTGTTCATATACTCCATGTTGTCGAAGAAGCAGGGCGTACCACCACCACAACTGAGAACGACATTCTCGAACTCGGCAGCCTCATGGAGCATACGACGTTCCAGATCGCGGAAGCCCTCTTCGCCACGTTCGGCAAAGATCTCGGGGACACTCTTGCGGTAGCGCATCGTGATGTACCAGTCCAAGTCATAGAAGGGCACACCCAACTCTGCTGCCAGTGCCTTGCCGACCGTGGTCTTCCCGGCTCCCATATATCCGATGAGGATGATGCGAATCATTGCTTTCGTTGAACGTTTAACGGTGAGCCCTTCGGCTTATGCCTTACGCTTGGCGAAACGGCGTTTCGCGGGTGACTTGGGCTTCTCATCCTGCTCCTTGACGATGGCCATGCACTCGTCATAGGTGAGCTCCTGGGCGCGCTCCTGCAGGGCTTTCGTGAGGCGGTAGTTGGTGCCTTTATAGGAGAGGTAGGCGCCATAGCGGCCGTTCATCACCTCCAGATCGGCATCCTCGTCGAACTTCTTCAGGTGGCGTTCTGCCTCCACCTGCTGCTTCTCGTTGATGAGCTGCACGGCATCCTCCAGCGTCATCGTCAGCGGATCCATCGTAGCGGGGATGCTCACGAACTGCTTGTTATAGAGGACATAGTTGCCATAGCGACCTGTGCCGATGGTGACCGTCTTGCCCTTGTAGTCGCCCAGCGTGCGGGGCAGGCGGAAGAGCTCCAGGGCATCCTCCAGCGTCAGCGTCTCAATGCTCTGGCCCTTCTTGAGCTGTGCAAAACGGGGCTTCTCCTTCTCATCGGCTGTACCAATCTGCACGACGGGCCCGAAGCGCCCGATCTTCACGCTCACCGTGCGACCGCTCGCGGGGTCTGTGCCCAGAACGCGCTCACCTACGCGCAGCTCCGTCTTGGTGCTCATGGACTCCTCCACGAGGGGTTCAAACTCAGCCCAGAAATGGTGCAGCATACCTGTCCACTCCTCCTTGCCGTCGGCGATGGCATCGAATTCCTTCTCCACGGCAGCCGTGAAATTATAATCCATGATGCTGGGGAAGTACTGCATCAGGAAGTCGTTGACCACAACACCCGTGTCGGTGGGCAGCAGACGGCCGCGCTCGGCGCCGATGATGGCGGTGCGCTGCTCCTCATGCAGGCCTTTGGCGTCCAGCGTCAGGACGGTATAGGGACGTTCCTCACCGACCTTGTCGCCACGCACGACATATTCGCGCTGCTGGATGGTGGAGATGGTGGGAGCGTAGGTAGAAGGACGACCGATGCCCAGCTCCTCCAGCTTGCGCACGAGGCTGGCCTCATTGTAGCGGGGTGCATGCTGAGTGAAACGCTCTACGGCCTGCACCTCCACGCGCTGCAACTTCTCGCCCACGCTGATGGTCGGCAGAATGTTCATCTCCTCACTGCGCTCATCGGTTTCCTCGGTGTCGGTCTCGCGATAGACCTTCAGGAAGCCCTCGAACTTCACCACCTCGCCATTGGCCACAAACTGCTCTTCGCGTCCGCTGATGCTGATGGTGGCGGTCGTCTTCTCCATCTCTGCGTCGGCCATCTGGCTGGCGATGGTGCGCTTCCAGATGAGGTCGTAGAGGCGGCGGTCCTGTGTGTTGCCGTCGGTGAGTTCCGTGCGGTCTAAGTAGGTCGGACGAATGGCCTCGTGGGCTTCCTGTGCGCCCTTCGAGGAGGTATGGTACTGACGTATCTTCACATATTCCTTACCCATGAGCTGCGTGATCACCTCGCGGCTGGTGCCGAGGGCGAGCTTCGAGAGGTTCACGCTGTCGGTACGCATATAGGTGATGAGACCGTTCTCGTAGAGGCGCTGCGCCACGATCATCGTCTGCGACACGGGGAAGCCCAGCTTATGGGCAGCCTCCTGCTGCAGGGTGCTGGTGGTAAAGGGAGGCGCGGGTGTGCGGTGGACGGGGCGCGTCTGCACATCGTCGATGGTCAGCGTGGCGTCCTTCACGGCCACGAGAAACTCCTCCGCCTCGGCACGCGTCTGGAACCGACGGTTCAGCTCGGCCTTCATCTGGTTGCCATCGGGCAGGGCCAGCAGAGCGACCACGCGGTAGGAGGCTTCACTCTGGAAGGCCTGCACCTCACGCTCACGCTCCACAATCAGGCGCACAGCCACGCTCTGCACACGACCGGCACTCAGATTGGGCTTCACCTTGCGCCACAACACGGGCGACAGCCTGAAGCCCACGATGCGGTCCAGCACACGACGGGCCTGCTGCGCATTCACCAACGACATATCCACCTGGCGGGGATGCTCGATAGCCTCCAGTATGGCGGGCTTCGTGATTTCGTGGAACACGATACGGCGCGTGGTGGCGGGATCCAGCTTCAGGACCTCCTGCAGGTGCCACGAGATGGCTTCTCCTTCGCGGTCTTCATCGGATGCCAGCCAGACAGCGTCTGCCTTCTTCGCATTCTGTTTCAGCTGACTCACGATGTGTGCCTTGTCCGTCGGCACTTCATACTGCGGCAGGAAGGAATCGGTATCGATGCTGAAATCCTTTTTCTTCAAGTCGCGGATGTGTCCGTAGGACGACATCACCTTATAATCTTTGCCAAGGAACTTCTCGATGGTTTTGGCCTTGGCAGGAGACTCTACAATAACAAGATTTTTGGGCATAGTTCTTACGCTTTTTGAAAATGTGGGCGCAAAACTACACAAAAAACATGAATTACACCTTATATATATAGGAAAAAAACTTTTTTTATCCCTTTTCCGTGCTATTTAACCCCTCTTTTCGCACTGCATGAAGGATAATAAGGAGAAAAAAGAAGCAAACGACCGCTAACATGCCAGCCTTCTCCGTACCCCCGATCAGATGGATCAGCGAGTCATCATCGGGCGACAGGAACGCCATCACACAGGCCGTCGAGTTATTGAAGACATGGATGCATACGGGAGCCACCAGCGACCCCGTCCACCAATACGCGAAGCCCAGCGCCAACCCCAAGATAAATGCCGCCGGCATCTGCGCCGGGTTCAGATGTGCAAGGGCAAAGATCAAGGCTGAGAGGAGCAGTGCGGTCTTCCCGCTGATAGTGGGAAAGCCGCCTTGCACGCCTCCCCTGAACAGCAGTTCCTCCGCCAGCGGCCCCAGCACCGCCACCGTCAGTAGGCCCACGGGGTTATACATCATCGCCCGGAATGTCTCCTCCCCTACCAAGTCTGGTATCTCGGGGAAGAATGCCTCCTGTATCAGGTTCACCAACACGATGATGGGCAGCGCCATCAAGAACACCAGCGCCGTGCGCCGTGCATTCCTGCCTTGCACTCCGGCCATCGTCGTTGCCCACGTGACCTCCCTCTGCCGCCACAACAGGAATAACCCTATCGCCAGCAGATTCGCCACCAACAGCGACAGCACCAGAGTCCACTCTCCCGCCGCCAGCCCCATCGCCGCCAGCACGATTGCCAACCCACCACCAGCCAGCTGGCTGATGATAAAGAATAAGACATAAACCCACCAACCCCTCCTTTTCACTTCCATCATCTAAAAGAAAAAGTTTTTGATCTCTGTTAACTTGATTGTATAGCTTTGGTAAGTTTTGGTAAGGGGGGCTGCCTCCTCAAGTATCTCACCAGAGAACTCCACCAGAAGTTGCTGTTGTTGACATTTTTCTGGCAAATTGTTAGGGTAATAGGCTATCATATGGTTCTCATCAACAGCCGCCAATGGTGTTAAGATGTACCATTTCCCACATTCTTCATTGTAGCGCACCGAACCCTGCAACCCGTTTACCTCCGATGTCTCCTGAGGTACAGCGGGCACATCTTGTGAATTCTCTTGGGGCGTAACCATCTCCTCCGTTGGTGTTGGCGTGTTCTCGGGTTCACTACTGCATCCTGCAACGAATATTGCTGTGAGAAGAATAATAGTAGGGATTAGCGATGACTTCATAATAAACTATGCTTACTATATAGTAAACACTTTCACGTGTCATATATTGTGTCTGTGTATCATAAAATCATGGTTGTAGGCTCAAAGCGAGCTGCTTGTCATGCTGAAGTTGACGAATAAGGTCTTCCTCACTTTCGAAGCGCCGCTCTTCGCGCAAGCGCGCAATGAAAGACAGTGTAAGAGTCTGGCCATAAAGGTTGTCACAAATATCAAAAAGATTTACTTCCACAGAGACATCCGATCCATTACCTATCGTGGGACGTGTGCCGATATTTAGCATTCCGCCTACTACCGCGTATGCCCCATTGGCTGGCAACATTTTCCCCACTGTCAACTGTCCATTCTTCAAGTGTGAAGCGTCCCCTTGGGCCGAGCGCTCCACTGCCTCCAGGTTCGCCGTCGGGAACCCGAGCTGGCGGCCTACCTCGTGGCCGTGCACCACACGACCCGTCCAGGTGTAAGGTCGTCCCAGCAACTGCGCAGCCCGCTGCACATCGCCGGCAGCTAATGCCCTGCGGATCTCCGAACTGCTCACATGCTCGCCCTCCAGCTCCTTCGCCAGCACCACCTCAATGCCCATTTCCCGTCCATACGCCTGGTACTCGGGGAATCCCTCCCCTCCCTCACGGGAGGGGTTGGGGGTGGGTCTTCCAAACCGATGGTCGTAGCCGATGACCAGCACCTCCACGCCCAGCTGCTCCTTCAGCACCTGTTGCATGAACTCCTTGGCCGTCAGCGCCGCCATCTCTTTGTCGAAGGGCAGGACATAGATCTCATCGACACCCGTAGCCCGCAGCAGCTCCATCTTCTCCTCGGCCGTCGTCAGCAGCGGCGGCACCGCAGCGGGCGCGAACACCGACCGCGGATGGCGGTCGAAGGTGATGAGCAACGACCGCATACCACGCCGCAGTGCCTCATCCCGCACTTGCCGGATGAGGCACTGATGGCCGCGATGTACGCCATCGAAGAAGCCGATGGTAGCAACCATTATATTACACCAAATGCTTAACTATCTCCTCCCTGTCGCCGGGTAGCAGGTCGATGACGGGAATCTCGATCATCGTGTAGCAGCCGGGCTGCTGACGCATCGAGGCACGCGCCACGTTGACCAGCACCTGCGCCGTCAGGGCGGGGTTGTTGATCTTCATGTTGAACTCAAAGAGCTGGTTGTGTGTCTGGCCGCTGACACCCTTGCGCACGAGGTTCACGCCGTGCCCCACATCGTTCAGCGCATCTACGCTATCGACTTGGAAGACATGGGTCTCGTCAGAAGCGAAGTAGGGATCGGCCTTGATGGCTGCGGTGACCTCGTCGAGGTTCGCGCCGTCCTCCAGCTCCACATAGACCATACGACGATGGATGCCCTGACCTACGGGGATGGTCATCGACAAGGCATCCTTGACGCCAGCCTTGGAGCGGACGCAGACGCTGTGTCCCATCGAGCGGCCGGGGCCGAAGTTGGTGTAGCTGATGCCCTTCGGCGCCAGGCTCTCCATCAATGTGCGAACCACGCTGTCCGAACCCGGATCCCAGCCCGCGCTGATGATGCTCACGGCGTTGCCGGCCTTGGCAGCAGCGTCCAATGTGCGGCGCAGCTCCACGATCTTCGTGTGGATGTCAAAGGAGTCCACGGTGTTGATGCCCAGCGCCAGGATGTCCTTGGCGTAGGCTTCCACGCTACGCGTCGGCGTGGCCAGGATGGCGACATCAACATCCTCCAGCTCGCGGATGTCCTTCACCACCTTGTAGCCTTCCAGCTCCTTGGGGCAGTCCTCAGCACCGCGACGGCGCACGATACCTGCAATCTCCATGTCCGGAGCCTCGATGAGAGCCTCCAGGGTGTACTTTCCGATATTGCCGTAACCAACGACGGCTGCACGAATCTTTTTCATTGTGTTTGTTTTTTATAAGGTGTTACTCTTTTCGGGCGCAAAAGTAGTAAAAAGGTTTAATGTTTAAGGTTTAATGTTTAAAGAATTTGCCTTTCATCTTGCATTTCTTTACATTTTGTCGCCAAAACCACCCTTTCACCTACCACCTGTCAACCATAAACCTTAAACTTTAAACCTTAAACCTTAAACTCTCACTTAATGCGCCTCCAGCCAATTTTCTCCCCAGCCTGCATCGGCCACGAGCGGCACGCGCATCATGAACGCCGCCTGCATCTCCTCAAGGACGATGCGCTCCACGCGGTCATGCTCCTCAGGCAGCACGGAGAAGTTCAGTTCATCGTGCACCTGCAGAATCATCTTCGAGCGGATGCCCTCCTCGCGGAAGCGGCGGAAGATATGGATCATGGCTATCTTGATGATGTCGGCCGCCGACCCTTGGATGGGCGCGTTGATGGCGTTGCGCTCGGCGAAGCCGCGCACGGTGGCGTTGGCCGAGTTGATGTCGCGCAGGTAGCACCGACGATGGCAGACGGTCTCCGTGTAACCCTTCTCGCGGGCGTGGTCGATGCTCTCTTGCATGTAAGCCTGCACGCGGGGGTAGGTGGCGAAGTAGTTGTCGATGAGCTCCTTGGCCTCCGTGCGGCTGATGCCCAGGCGCTCCGTCAGGCCGAAGGCGGTGATACCGTAGATGATGCCGAAGTTGGCCGTCTTGGCACGTCCGCGCTCCTCGCGCGTCACCTCATCGAGCGCCTTATGGAAGATCTTGGCGGCGGTGGCGGCGTGGATGTCATGACCGAGGCGGAAGTCCTCGATGAGCCCCTCGTCGCCGCTGAGATGCGCCATGATGCGCAGCTCAATCTGCGAGTAGTCGGCTGAGAAGAACTGCTGCCCTTCGTCGGGGATGAACGCCTTGCGAATCTCCTTGCCGTCGGCTGAGCGCACGGGGATATTCTGCAGGTTGGGGTTCGAGCTGGACAGACGCCCAGTGGCCGTGATGGTCTGGTTGAACGAGGTGTGTATATGCCCCGTGCGGGGGTTGACGAGCTTCGGCAGCGCCTCGATATAGGTGCTCAGCAGCTTGCGCTTGCCGCGGTACAGCAGGATTTTCTCCACAATGGGGTGCTTTGTGCGCAGACGCTCCAACACCTCCTCGCTCGTCACATACTGCCCGCTCTTGGTCTTCTTGGCCTTGTCGTTGAGGCGTAGCTTCTCGAACAGCAGCACGCCCACCTGTCGCGGCGACTGTATATTGAACTCCTCGCCGGCGAGGGCGTAGATCTCCTGCTCTATCTCATGCATCTCACGCGTATGCTGCTCGCCCACCTGCCGCAACGCCTCGGTGTTGAGGCGCACGCCCGCCAGCTCCATGGCAGCCAGCACGGGCATCAGCGGCATCTCTATGTCGCGGAACAGTTCCCACGACCCTTCGGCCTCCAGCATCGGACGGAAGACGTTCTTCAGGCGCAGCGTGACGTCGGCATCCTCGGCGGCATAGGGGCACACCTCCTCGGGCGCCACATCGCGCATGTTCTTCTGGGGCTTCCCCGCCTTCTTCTCGCCGATGAGGGCTTCGATGGGGATGGTCTTATAGTGGAGGTATGCCTCAGCCAGGTAGTCCATGCCGTGGTGCATCTCGGGTTGCAGGACATAATGGGCAATCATCGTGTCGAACATCGGGCCGCGCAGCTCGATGCCGTAGCCCGCCAGCACCATCAGGTCGTACTTCAGGTTCTGTCCCACCTTCGCAATCTTCTCGTCCTCGTAGATGCAGCGGAACTCCTCCACAAGGGCCTGTGCGGCCTTGCGCTCGGCAGGCACGGGGACATAGAAGCCCTCGCCCTCCTTGACCGCAAAGCTCAAGCCCACGAGCTCCGCCTCGATGGCGTCCGTGCTCGTCGTCTCCGTGTCCAGCGACACCTCCTCGCATGTGCGTAACGTATTAATAAGGTTCGCGCGCGTATCGGGGGTGTCGCACAGGTGATAGAGAGACTCTCCCCCCTGCCCCTCCCTTGTAGGGAGGGGAGTATATACTTGTGCTGATTGGGGAACTTCGGGCATGGAGCCAAACAAATCCAATTGTCCCTCATTATCTTTCTTTTTCACCTGTCCCCCATTACTCGATGGTGACCACTCCCCTCCCTGCAAGGGAGGGGCAGGGGGGAGGGTCTTCACCTTCGACCTCATCTCTAATTCCAAAAACCTTTTGTTCAGCGCCTCCTGGTCGGGCTCCTGGCGCGCCAACAGCTCCATGTCCAGGGTGATGGGCACATCCCGCACGATGGTGGCCAGCCAGCGCGACGTCTCTATCTGCTCGCGGTTCGCCTCCACACGCTCGCGCAGCTTGCCCTTGAGGTCGGCGGTATGTGCCAGCAGGCCGTCGATGCCGCCGAACTGTTGGATGAGCGTCGTCGCCGTCTTCTCGCCCACACCCGGGCAACCCGGTATATTGTCCGAGGCATCACCCATCAGTCCCAGGATGTCAATGACCTGTTCCGGACGCTCGATGCCCCATTTCTTACACACCTCCGCAGGGCCCATAATGTCGAAGCCAGGCCCCATCGAGCGGGGCTTGAACATCACCACATGGTCTGTCACCAGCTGCCCGTAGTCCTTGTCGGGCGTCATCATATACGTCTCGATACCCTGCGCCTCGGCCTGCGCCGCCAGCGTGCCGATGACATCGTCGGCCTCGTAGCCCGCCACCTCCAGCACCGGGATCCTGTACGCCGCCAGCAGCTCCTTGATGATGGGCACGCCGAAGCGGATGGCCTCGGGCGTCTCCTCGCGCTGCGCCTTATAGGGCGGGTAAGCCTCGTGGCGGAACGTGCCGCCGTGGGGGTCAAAGGCCACGCCGATATGCGTGGGCTGCTCCTTCTGCAGCACCTCGTCCAGCGTGTTGATGAAGCCGTAGATGGCAGACACATTCTCGCCCTTGCTGTTGATGCGAGGGTTCTTGATAAAACCGTAGTAACCGCGGTAGATAAGCGCGTAAGCGTCGAGTAAAAAGAGTTTCATGCGGCAAAGATATGAGAAATTTATGAAACATCATCGCTGTTTCATAAATTTCTCATATCTTTGCCCCCGAAATGCTAGAAGAGATACAAAAAAACATAGCCCCCGAGTTGGAGCGCTACAAGGCCGTCTTCCGCTCCGCCTTGCAGGCCGACAACGAGCTCCTCGCTGCCGCCCTCACCCATCTCACCCGCAAGCTGGGCAAGATGATGCGCCCCACGCTCGTCATCCTCTGCGCACGTGAGGGGGGAGCCGTCACGGACGAGGTGCTCCACGCTGCCGCAGGACTGGAGATGCTCCACACCGCCAGCCTCGTCCACGACGACGTCGTCGATGAGAGCGCCATGCGGCGCGGGCAGCGCTCCGTGAACGCGCTCTTCGACAACAAGGCCGCTGTCCTCGTGGGCGATTTCATCACCTCCAAGGCCCTCACCGAGGTCGCTTTGACCCACCGCCTCGAGATCGTCGATAGCATGGCCCGCCTCGGCCAGATGCTCGCCGACGGCGAGATCCAGCAGCTCAACAACACCCAAAGCACCGTCTTCAGCGAGCAGGCCTACTACGAGGTCATCACCAAGAAGACCGCCGTCCTCTTCGAGACCTGCGCCTATGCCGGCGCCCTCCTCGGCGGTGCCGATGCCGCCACCATACAGCGCCTGCAGCGCTTCGCACACCTCGTGGGACTCTGCTTCCAGATGCGCGATGACATCTTCGACTTCGACGAGAGCCTCAACGTGGGCAAGCCCAAGGGCAACGACCTCCAGGAAGGCAAGCTCACCCTCCCCGTCCTCTACGCCCTTAACCAAGAACTCTCATCCCCCACCCCTTCCCCCTCCACCATAAACCCTCAACCCTCAACCCTCAACCATTTCGGCCGTCTCGCCCTGCGCGTCCGCGCCCTCGAAGCCTCGCGCCTCGAAATTCAGGAGCTCGTTGATTTCACCATCCAAAGCGGTGGCATTGCCTATGCCGAAAGCGAGATGCAGCGCCTCGCCAACGAAGCCCGCACCCTCCTCCGCGACCTCCACGACCCCGCCGTCGCCCATGCCCTCTCCCTCTACCTCGACTTCGTCATCCAGCGAAAACTCTAAACCCTCAACCATAAACCCTCAACCCCTATTAGCCCCATAAGTCCCATAAGCCCTATAGGCCCTATTGGCCCCATAAACCCTCATCCCTCAACCATAAACCCATGAAGCTTCTCCTCCTCAACGGTCCCAACCTCAACCTCCTCGGTCGCCGCGAGCCCGATGTCTATGGCAACCGCTCCTTCGAAGACTACCTCGAGCAGCTCCGCCAGCAGTACCCCAACGTCCAGCTCGACTACTACCAGAGCAACCATGAAGGCGACCTCATCGACCGCCTCCACGCCGACGGCTTCACCGCCGACGGCATCATCCTCAATGCCGGTGCCTACACCCATACTAGCATCGCCCTCCACGATGCCATTCGTGCCATCACAGCCCCCGTCATCGAGGTACATATCTCCAATGTCCACCAGCGCGAGCCCTTCCGCCACACCAGCCTTATCAGCGCCGCCTGCCGTGGCGTCATCTGCGGCTTCGGCCTCGACAGCTACCGTTTGGCTGTTGAAGCTCTATTGAAGAGTGAAAAATGAAAGAGTTAAAAATGAAAAATAAGGTTTTCACTTGACCATTCGTTCGCTCTTCAAATAGCCAAAGGTGAATTGAATTTTTCACTTTTCACTCTTTCATTTTTCACTTGACTCTCGACGACTACATAGAAGCACATGTTGAACCGGAGCACGAGTACCTGCACGCCCTGTGGCGCGCCACGCACCTCCACCTCAACTACCCCCGCATGGCCAGCGGCCACCTGCAGGGCCAGGTGCTCCGCATGCTCGTGCAGATGATCCGTCCGCGCCTCGTCCTCGAGATCGGCACCTTCACCGGCTACAGCGCCCTCGCGATGGCCAGCGCCCTCGAGCCCGGCGCCAAGCTCCACACCTTCGAGATCAACGACGAGCAAGAAGACTTCACCCGTCCCTGGCTCGAAAACTCCCCCTGGGCCGATAAGATTGAGTTGCATATCATAGACTTCCTGAAGACCCTCTCTCCGCTCCCCCGTGAGGGGGAGAACCTCGCTTCGCTCGAAAGCTGCGCGCAGCCACTCCCCTCCATCACGGGAGGGGTCGGGGGTGGGTCTGCTCTTGACATGGTCTTCATCGATGCCGACAAGCGCCACTACATCGATTACTACGAAGCCGTCCTCCCCCACGTCCGCCCCGGCGGCTACATCCTCGCCGACAACACCCTCTGGGGCGGCCAGGTCGCAGATCCCGCCGCCGTTGCTGGCAAAACGTCCGCCAGCCCTGATAACGCCAAATCCTCCCAACTCCGCGGCATCCTCGCCTTCAACGACCTCGTCGCCGCCGACCCTCGCGTCGAGACCCTCATCCTCCCCCTCCGCGACGGCCTCACCATCCTCCGCAAGAAAGAAGGAACATAAATCTCACATAAGAACTGAACTTAAATCTGGCTTAAATCTAAACCTAAATCTTATATCGGTTCTGAAATCTTGATTTAGTATTTCGATCAGCTTTCGATCAGCATCGCCTACCCAGTTTCAGGTTTCAGATGGTCGCTCCGCTCAAAATTAAAGCAAAAATTTAACAAAAAAATCAATCAAACATAAAGTTTACAGTTTACGGTTTACAGTTGAGATTTTAACCGCAAAGGCGCTGAGAAAGATTTTTTAAGTTCTCAAAGTCGGTCCTATGCCTATCGGAAGCCCGCTGAGCCTCGAAACGCTGCGCAGGTTTCGAGGGGCAAAGGTCGCAAAGGCTGGCGCAGAGAAGCTAGAGGACATGAAATCTTTGCGTTCTTTGCCTAGAACAAAAGCATGTGCGAAGCACTTTTGTTCGGCTCTGCGGGCTCGCGAAGCGCAATAGCCCAAGCTACCCGAGGACATGCAATTTTTAAACTTTGCGTCTTTGCGGTTTAATAGAAAAAACAATGGTCGCTCCGCTCAAAATTAAAACAAAAATTTAATCAAAAATTATTGACTATCGTCGACCTCGAACGCGACTCGGCCATTGATGCAAGCATCATGGCACTCACTGCTTACTCGGTTCAACTATGCTTTGAGAGATTTTCTATAAGATTTTTTGGAGATTTTGAGGAGCGAAGCGACGACCCAACAGAATGTTCACTATAGGATATGTTCTTAGCGGTTAATTTCTTGAGTTAAATTTTTGTTTTAATTTTGAGGCCGCAGGCCGACCAGAGAATCTACAAAACCTGATCGGAACCTGACCGAAACGACAGAAAACAGTATTTTCCTCTTTTTTCGAATGCTTCCGCACCCTATTTTTGATGCGACGCGTCGCTCAAGCTGTTACGACGCGTCGTAACGGTCGTAGCGACGCGTCCTTATTAGCAGTTCCACCAGTGGAACACGTTGTTCCCTCGCGACCGAACAACGAACACACCGCGGTGCGATTGCGTTTACACCGCGGTCTTACGGGCGTAAGACCACGGTCTTATCGTCTGAAGACCGCGGTCTTTCTTCTAACCTCAAACCGCAAACATTATATCCGGTCGGCCTGTTCCCTCAAAATTTTTTGCTTTAATTTTGAGCGCAGCGACCAATGATTACTCTGCGCGCAGCCCTCTGCGCCTCTGCGGTTAGATAATAAAGAACTTAAATCAAGCCTAAATCTAACCCTAAATCGTTTTTTTCGAACATAAATTGACCATGAATTAGTTCATCAATTACGGTCATTATGGACATTCGTGTAAGAAGAGATAAGATTTAAGGCTGATTTAAGTTCCAGCTGTTCTGTATCG
>Ga0310697_10004817_pt1 | contig 13233 bp, 10 predicted proteins | sample 172DNAGHGlowgp2_FD_203883 | JGI IMG/M metagenome (GOLD analysis project Ga0310697, IMG submission 203883) | Sheep rumen microbial communities from Palmerston North, Manawatu-Wanganui, New Zealand - 1728 DNA GHGlow gp2 (v2) (version 2) | ecosystem: Host-associated > Mammals > Digestive system >...
TCTCGGCGTGGTGGCGGGGATTGCGGAGGCAGTCTTCGAAGGGGTGGAGGACGATGTCTTCGGCGGTGATGCTGCCGGGAATCGTGGAAGGGGTGGGGTAGGCCACGACGGATTGGGGCAGTCCATTCAGTGCTTCGCGAAGAGCGGCGCGGGTGAGGAGGGCGTTGCCTTGGTCGTCGTAGGCGAGGGAGGGGTGGTAGCTGTCGAGGAGCTCCTGGGCGCGATGCACGAGTTCGAGGGTGGGCTGCTCGCCCATGCCGTAGAGAATGGCATCGGCACCGCTGTCGAGGAGGATGCTGGGGCGCAGGCGCTGCTGCCAGTAGTCGTAGTGTGCGAGGCGGCGCAGGGAGGCCTCGATGCCGCCGAGGATGACGGGGCAGTCGGGGAAGAGCTGCCGCACAATCTGTGTATAGACGATGGTGGGGTATTCGGGGCGCAGGTCGTGGCGCCCGTCGGGGCTGTAGGCGTCCTCAGAGCGCAGGCGGCGTGCAGCGGTGTACTTGTTGACCATCGAATCCATGCAGCCGGGGGCCACGCCAAACCAGAGGCGCGGGCGGCCAAGCTTCTTGAAGTCGCGGTAGTCGCCGTGCCAGTCGGGTTGCGGGATGATGGCTACGCGCAGGCCCTCGGCTTCCAGCAGACGACCTATGACGGCGGCGCCGAACGAGGGATGGTCCACGTAGGCATCAGCAGAGAGCAGGATGACGTCGGCCTGTTCCCAGCCGCGCTGGGCCATCTCTTTGCGGGTCGTAGGGAGGAAGGGGTGTTGTAGGTTTATGGTTGAGGGTTTATGGTTTATGGTTTATGGCTTATGGTTGAGGGTTGAGCATTGCTTTGAACTTCTTGAACTCTTGAACTTCTTAAACTCCTTAAACTCTATTTGCTATTTCGTTGTAATACTCTGTCGAGGAGGGCTTTGTTAAGGGCGAGGAGCTTGCGCTGCTGGGCCTTGATGTCGCCTGTGATCTGGTCGAAGATGTCCTGTATGTTGTGGATCATGGGCGCCGTGGTCTTGTCGGCTTCCTCGTTGACGACCACGCGGAGGCCTTTCTCCACGAGGCGCACATCGATGTCCTCGCCGGCCACGGCGGGCTCGCCGTCGTAGTGAATCACGCCGGGCTGTGCGCGATGGATGTGGAGGGAGCGGCACTTGAAGGTGCGGACGTGGGAGTTCTCGTCGAGTGTCTTGTTGATGGCCTGCATGACAATCTGCGGGGCGTTGAGCATGGTGAGGGGCTCTATGATGGTGACGTCGAGGAGACCGTCGCTCATGGAAGCCTGCGGGGCGATGTAGAAGTTGTTGCCGTACTGCGAGGCGTTGCCGCAGGCGATGAGGAAGGCGGTGTAGTGCTCCTTCTGGCCGTCGATGGTGACCTCGTAAGTCTCTGGCTCATAGGAGAGTCCTCCGCGGAAGACGTTCTCGATATAGGTCTGTATGCCGCGCTTGCCGCTGCCCGCGAACTTCTCGCTGATGAAGGCGTCGAAGCCCATGCCGCAGGTGCAGAAGAAGGGGATATCGTTGATGAGGCCGTAGTCCAGGGCTTTGATGTCGCAGCGTGCGAGCACGCGCAGGGCGCCGTCGGGGTCGAGGGGTATCTGCAGGTGTCGCGCGAGGCCGTTGCCGCTGCCCATGGGGATGATGGCGAGGGCGGTGTCGGTGTGGCGCAGGGCGCGCGCCACCTCGTTGACGGTGCCGTCGCCGCCGATGGCCACGCAGACATCGATGTCCGCGCGCGAGGCGTTGCCAGCCAGCTCTTCAGCGTGTCCGCGGTGGTCGGTCCACGCCACCTCCCACTCGAAGCGTTCGCTGTCGAGGAAGCGGGGTAGGGAGTCGATGATGGGCTTTTTGTCGTGTGTCCCCGAGATGGGGTTGGCGATAAACAGAAGTCTGGTCTTACTCATCTTATGTTTTTTATCATTACATCGCGCAAAAGTAGCAAAAAAATCCTGTTGTAACCTCTTTTAGAACATGAAAAATAAACTTAGAGGTACATTTTCCTGAAAAATGTGCAATTAGTCCAGAAAAAATGCTTACCTTTGCCGCACTTTTGACATACACCTTATTTATATATGGGACTCTTACAAGACAGACTGGCCAAATACGACCGCCCTCAGAAGTATAAAGCGTTAGGAATCTACCCCTATTTCCGCGAGATTGAAGGAAAACAGGGCACAGAAGTGATCATGGATGGTCACCGCGTGTTGATGTTCGGCTCGAATGCCTACACGGGCTTGACGGGCGACGACCGTGTGATCCAGGCCGGTATCAAGGCCATGGAGCAGTACGGCAGCGGCTGTGCCGGTTCGCGCTTCCTGAACGGTACGCTGGACCTGCACGTGCAGCTGGAGAAAGAGCTGGCCGAGTTCGTGGGTAAGGACGAGGCCATGTGCTTCGCCACCGGTTTCACCGTGAACAGCGGTGTGCTGGGCGTGCTTACAGACCGCCACGACTACATCATCTGCGACGACCGCGACCACGCCAGCATCGTGGATGGTGTGCGCAGCAGCTTCTCGCGCTGCCTGAAGTACAAGCACAACGATATGGAGGAGCTGGAGAAGCTCCTGCAGCGCTGCCCTGAGGATGTCGTGAAGCTCATTGTCGTCGATGGCGTCTTCTCGATGGAGGGCGACCTGGCTCCCCTGCCGAAGATCGTGGAGCTGAAGAAGAAGTACCCCGGCACGGCCATCATGGTTGACGAGGCTCACGGCCTGGGCGTCTTCGGACGGAACGGCCGCGGCGTCTGCGACCACTTCGGACTCACCGATGACGTGGACCTCATCATGGGCACGTTCTCCAAGAGTCTGGCCAGCATCGGCGGCTTCATCGCTGCTGACAGCAGTATCATCAACTACCTGCGTCACCACACCCGCACCTATATCTTTTCCGCTTCCTGCACGCCCGCCGCTACGGCTGCAGCCCGCGAGGCCCTGCACATCCTGCAGGAGGAGCCCGAGCGCATTCAGAAGCTGTGGGATGTCACGAACTACGCGCTGAAGCGCTTCCGCGAGGCTGGCTTCGAGATCGGCGAGACGGAGAGCCCCATCATCCCGCTGTATGTGCGCGACGTGGATAAGACGTTTGCTGTGACGAAGCTCGCCTTCGACGCCGGCGTGTTCATCAATCCCGTGATTCCGCCCGCCTGCGCTCCGCAGGACACTCTCGTGCGCGTAGCGCTCATGGCTACTCACACCAAGGAACAGGTGGACGAGGCCGTGGAAGCACTCACGGGCGTCTTCAAGCAGCTTGACATCATTAAATAGTAAAATTTCGGGTGAAAAGTTTGGTCGTTTCGTGAAAACACCGTACCTTTGCACCCGCAAAAGCCGAGAGGGGATTCCCCAAGGCTGAATATTTGTTGCGTCCTTAGCTCAGTTGGTAGAGCAATTGACTCTTAATCAATGGGTCCAGGGTTCGAGCCCCTGAGGGCGTACAAAACATAAGAAGGATGCGTCCTTAGCTCAGTTGGTAGAGCAATTGACTCTTAATCAATGGGTCCAGGGTTCGAGCCCCTGAGGGCGTACAGAAATAAGCTCCGTCGGACGATGACGGGGCTTGTTTTTTGCACTTCCGACAGCAAAAAAGCGTGAAGATGAGGGCTAAATTGTTATAGAACGTTCATTTTTATGATGAAATGTATCTTTTTTGGCAAAATATTTGCACGCGTGCGCGAAAAGTAGTACATTTGCGGCGCAATTCAAAAGGGATTGCTTCATTCATTAACAATATAAGGTAAAAAGAACATGTTTGAAAATGCAGGATTGCTCGCAGGTGCTGTGTGGACAGCCCTGAACGAGAATGGCGCTCAGAACGCCAAGGATTTGAAGAAGGCTGCTAAGATCAAGACCGACAAGGAGCTCTATCTCGCTCTTGGTTGGTTGCTCCGCGAGGACAAGCTCGCCATTGCTGGCGACGAGAAGGATCCCGCCTTCAGCCTGAAGTAAGAAATTCCTTATCACAGCTTATTTCCCATGCAAGGCAAAGCCTTACATGGGATTTTTTTATGACCCGAGGCGAAAAACTGCTTAGGATTTATGCTGTTTCGTAAGTTTTTACTACCTTTGCGCCCATGAAACACATTCGCAACTTCTGTATCATCGCTCATATCGACCACGGTAAGAGCACGCTGGCCGACCGTCTGCTGGAACGTACGAACACGATTCAGGTGACGGAGGGGCAGATGCTTGACGATATGGATCTGGAACGTGAGCGCGGTATCACCATTAAGAGCCACGCCATCCAGATGGAGTATGTGCGAGATGGCGAGAAGTATATTCTCAACCTTATTGACACGCCGGGACACGTGGACTTCAGCTACGAGGTCAGCCGTAGCATCGCAGCCTGTGAAGGCGCGCTGCTTGTTGTGGATGCAACCCAGGGCGTGCAGGCACAGACGATTTCCAACCTCTATATGGCCATCGACCACGATTTGGAGATTATTCCGGTGGTGAACAAGTGCGATATGCCCAATGCCATGCCGGAAGAGGTGGAGGACGAAATCATTGACTTGCTGGGCTGCAAGCGCGAGGAGATTATCCGCGCCAGCGGCAAGACGGGCGAGGGGGTCGATGACATCCTCAATGCTGTCGTGGATCGCATCCCGTGTCCGAAAGGCGACGAGAATGCGCCGTTGCAGGCCTTGATCTTCGACTCGGTGTTCAACTCGTTCCGCGGAATCATTGCCTACTTCAAGATTGTCAACGGCAGCATCAAGAGTGGCGACGAGGTGGCGTTCATCAATACGGGCAAGGAGTACAAGGCCGACGAGATAGGAACCCTGCGCATGGAAATGGTTCCCCGCAAGGAGCTGCACTGTGGCGATGTGGGTTATATCGTCAGCGGCATCAAGACTGCCACGGAGGTGAAGGTGGGCGACACCATCACCCATGTGAGCACGCTCGGGCAGGTGAGTGCCATCGCCGGCTTCGAAGAGGTAAAGCCGATGGTCTTCGCCGGTGTCTATCCCATTGAGACGGAGGACTACGAGAACCTGCGCGCCTCGCTGGAGAAACTGCAGCTGAACGACGCCTCGCTGACGTTCCAGCCCGAATCGTCGGTGGCGCTGGGCTTCGGCTTCCGCTGCGGCTTTCTGGGACTGCTGCACATGGAAATCGTGCAGGAGCGCCTGGATCGAGAGTTCAACATGGATGTCATCACGACGGTGCCCAACGTGTCGTACATGGTGTATGACAAGCACGGCGAGGTGAAGGAAGTCCACAACCCCGCCGGGATGCCTGACCCCACGGTCATCGAGCGCATCGAAGAACCCTATATCCACGCCTCCGTCATCACGACCTCCAACTTCATAGGTCCCATCATGACGCTGTGTCTGGGCAAGCGCGGCGAGCTCATCCGTCAGGACTTCATCAGCGGCAACCGCGTGGAGATACAGTTTGCGATGCCGCTGGGCGAGATTGTCATCGACTTCTACGACAAGCTGAAGAGCATCTCCAAGGGCTATGCCTCCTTCGACTACCATCAGGACGGCTTCCGCCCCTCGAAGCTCGTGAAGCTTGATATCCTGCTGAACGGAGAACCCGTGGATGCGCTGAGCACGCTGACACACGTCGATAACAGCGTGGATTTCGGGCGCCGTATGTGCGAGAAACTCAAGGAGCTGCTGCCGCGCCAGCAGTTTGACATCGCCATCCAGGCCGCCATCGGCGCCAAGATTATCGCCCGCGAGACGGTGAAGCAGGTGCGCAAGGATGTGACAGCGAAGTGCTACGGCGGCGACATCAGCCGTAAGCGCAAGCTGCTGGAGAAACAGAAGAAGGGAAAGAAACGTATGAAACAAATCGGCAACGTGCAAGTGCCGCAGAAAGCGTTCCTTGCCGTGCTGAAGCTTGATTAGAGATTAAGGATTAGAGATTAGGATTAAGGATTAAAGATTATTAGAAATACTAGCCTATGGACAAGTTAAGAGACGTTGCTCGCGAGATTGCGCGAGGCTATTGCACCCTCTCCACCCAGGGTATCACGACCCTGGCCAGCATCCTCATCCCCTTCAAAGTGCAGAAGGGCGAGAAAATGTTGCAGGAGGGCGATGTGTGTAAATTCATGTACTTTGTTGATAAGGGTATGGTCCGCCAGTTCTATTACAAGGGCGGGCGTGATGTGACCGAGCATTTCTCCTACGAGGGTCGCATTGTCATTTGTATCGAGAGTTTCCTGAAGCAGAACCCGTCGCGACTGATGGTGGAGGCTTTGGAGAACTCCTATCTCTACGGTATTCCCCACGATGCCTTCCTGGAGCTGGTGGAAACCGACAAGGAGATGGCGAAGCTCTATCGCAAGATTCTGGAGCACGCGCTGATCTCCTCGCAGGAGCATGCTGACAGCCAGCGCTTCGAGAATGCTACGGAGCGTTATGTGCGGCTGCTGAAGAGCAAGCCAGAGATTATCCTCCGTGCGCCGATGGTTCACGTGGCCTCCTTCCTGCAGATGACCCCCGAAACGCTGAGCCGTGTGCGTTCCTCACATGTGGACTAAGGCAACCCAGAAACTGATTCGTTCCCTTGACACGCGCAAAGGGCGTCGCAAGGAGCGGCTCTTCGTGGCTGAAGGGCCTAAGTTGGTCGGTGAACTGCTGGGGCATTACGCTTGTGTACACATCATCGCCACCGACGAGTGGCGCGCTGCCGGTGGCTCCGTGCCCGCAGGCGTCGCCTGTGACTGGGTCACGGCGGACGAGCTTCAGCGCGTCAGCCTGCAGGTCACACCGCAGCAGGTGCTGGCCATCTTCCGCATTCCCGACGACTCGGCACCGCAAGCCGCCACGATGGGGCAGCAGCTGACCATCGCCCTGGACAACGTGCAGGACCCGGGCAATCTGGGTACCATCGTCCGCCTCGCCGACTGGTTTGGCGTGCAGGACATCTGGTGTTCCGTCGGCACCGCCGATATCTGGAGCCCCAAGGCCGTACAGGCCACGATGGGCGGCCTCGCGCGCGTACGCGTACATTATGTTGATTTAGTGCAGCTGTTGCAGTCGCTGCCGCCGGAGGTCCCCGTCTATGGCACCTCGCTGCAGGGCGACAGCCTGTGGCAGGCATCGTTGCAGGCGCATGGCGTAATCGTCATGGGCAACGAGGGCAACGGCGTGAGCGCTGCTGTCGATGCCCTCTGCCGCCAGCGTCTGCTCATTCCCAGTTACCCGCCGGAGCGCACCACGACAGAGAGCTTGAACGTGGCGATGGCCACAGGTATCGTGCTGGCTGAGTTCCGCCGCCAACAGTCTTCGTTATAACGCCTTACGCTTATGAACCACCGTCCCCGACATCTCCGTCTGCGCCTGCTTCTAGGCAGTCTGCTGGTGTTGCTGATGGCGGGTTGTGCTCCTACGCGCTTCATTCCCGAGGATCAATGGATGTTGGACAAGGTGGCTGTGCGCGCCGACAACAGCGAGATATCAACTACGAATCTCACCGGCTATGTCCGCCAGCACTCTAACTCCAAGTGGTTCAGCCTCTTCAAGGTGCCGATGGGCGTCTATTGCATCAGTGGTCGCGACAGCACACGACGCATCAACCGCTTCTTCCAGCGCATCGGTGAGGCGCCGGTCGTCTATGACAGCGTGCAGGCCGAGCGGGGTAGGGTGGACATGGAGGCTGCCGTTCGCAACCTCGGTTTCCTGCAGGCGCAGGTGCAGCATCACGAGAAGCGCCGCAAGCGCCGTCTGCAACTCACCTTCCAGGTGGAGGCAGGGCCCCGTTATGTGGTGCGGAACATAGACTACTGCATCGACGATTCTGCGCTGGCAGACATCGTCTTGCGGGACACGCTGCAGTCGCTGCTCTTCCCTGGAATGCCCTTCGACGCCAACGTCCTCAATGAGGAGCGCTCGCGCATCGCGTCGGCTTTGCAGAACTGGGGCTACTATCGCTTCAACAAGAGCTTTGTGCGCTTCGAGGTCGATTCCACCATCGGTGACCATCGTGTGGACGTGACTATGCATATTCCCCTTTATCGCGCGTCTGTCACCGATTCCCTGCGCCCTCATCAGCAATACCATATCGGTACGGTTAACTACTTGACAGACTTGGAATTGTCTGCAATGAAGAAGGAGCGCGAGCAACTGGACAGCATGGTCGTGCGCTCGCTGCATTTCTACCAGCGCAAAGATATGCCGCTGAGCCCGCTCTTCCTCGTGAACAAGACCGACCTGCGCCCCGGGCGACTGTATGAGGAGCGCCACGTGCAATCCACGTACAGCAACCTGTCATCGCTCTCTGCAGTGATGGGTGCCAGCGTCGCGCTGGAGCCGTCGCCCACGGCGCCCGATACGCTGGACGCCTACGTGAGCGTGTTCACCGCCAAGCGTCACGGCATCTCGGCGGAGCTGGAGGGTACGAACTCAGCGGGCGACTTTGGTGCAGCGCTCAGCGTGGGCTATCAGAACCGCAACCTCTTCCGCCATTCGGCGCTGCTGTCCATGAAGGTGCGAGGCGCTTTCGAGGCCATCACGGGACTGGAAGGCTACGCGGATGCCAACTATTTCGAGTTCAGCGCCGAGGCCAACCTTCACTTCCCTGAGTTCATGTTCCCGTTCCTGTCGCGCCGCTTCAAACGCTCCGTGAATGCGCAGAGCATCGCCACGCTGATGTTCAACACGCAGGACCGCCCCGAGTTCCACCGCCGTGTGCTCACTGGCGCGTGGCGCTACCGCTGGAACCGCTTCGACCTGAAGCGCCAGCATCGCGTGGATCTCATCGACCTGAACTACGTCTTCATGCCCTGGATCTCGGAGACCTTCAAGCGCGAGTACCTGTCCGACGAGGGCAGCCGCAACGCCATCCTGCGCTACAACTACGAGGACCTGTTCATCATGAAGGCGGGCTATTCCTTCCAATACACCAACGTGACGCCCACGATGCAGAACAGCACCTACGGGCGCAATGCCTTCAGCATCCGTTTCGGCATTGAGACGGCGGGCAACCTGCTCTACGGCATTTCGAGCCTGACGAGCGGTCCCTATTCCGATCGCATGGAAGCCTACACCTTCCTGAATATCGCCTTTGCGCAGTATGTCAAGGGTGACTTTGATTTCGTCAAGAGCTTCAGCTTCGACGACCGCAACTCGCTGGCCTTGCACGCCGCCCTCGGCATTGCCTATCCCTACGGCAACTCTGACGTGCTCCCCTATGAAAAGCGCTATTTCAGCGGCGGCGCCAACAGCGTGCGCGGCTGGAGCGTGCGCGGCCTGGGACCAGGCACCTTCTCGGGCTCCGACGGTAAGGTGGATTTCATTCGCCAGACGGGTGACATGAAGCTGGACCTGAGCGCCGAGTACCGCACACACCTCTTCTGGAAGATCGATGGCGCCGTGTTCATCGATGCCGGTAATATCTGGACCCTGCGCGACTACGAGGAGCAGCCCGGCGGACAGTTCCGCTTCGACACGTTCTGGAAGCAGATTGCCGTCGCCTACGGTTTGGGCATCCGCCTGAACTTCGGCTTCTTCATCCTGCGCCTGGACGGCGGTATGAAAGCCATCAATCCCGCCTACGAGGGGCGCGACCATTATCCCATCATCCATCCCCGCTTCAAGCGCGACTTCCAGCTGCATTTCGCCGTCGGTCTGCCGTATTAAGGGCTGAACTTGCGTGCTTTTTGACAAATATTTGAATAAATGCGTTGTTTTCTGCGAGATTTTCCCTACCTTTGCGCGCAGAATAAAAACAATGCATTATGCTCAAGTTCTTATGTCTTGGCAGTGGCAGCAGTGGAAACTGCTATTGCCTGTGGAACGATGATGACGGACTCATCATCGACGCAGGCCTGGGTTTCCGTACCATGCGGCGACATCTGACCTTCTATGGGGTCGATATCCGTCGCTTCCGTGCGGTGCTGATCACCCATGATCACGCAGACCACATCAAGTCTGTCGGCAAGCTGGCCACAGAATTAAAGCTTCCCATCTACAGCACCGAACAGGTGCACGAGGGCATCGCCCGTAACTATTGTGTATCTCCTAAATTACAGGTGGAGCAGAAGTTCATCCTGGAGAAGGAGGTACCCCTGCAGATTGGCACCTTCCGCGTGACGGCCTTCAGCGTGCCCCACGACAGCAACGACTGTGTGGGCTACTGCATGGAAACCGAGGGCGTGCGCTTCACGCTCATCACGGACGTGGGTCACGTAACCGAGCGCATCAAGGAAGAGGTCTCGCAGGCCAACTACCTGGTGCTGGAGAGCAACCACGACCACGAGATGCTGATGTCGGGGCCCTATCCCGCCTATCTGAAGGAGCGCATTTCCAGCGAGAACGGCCACCTCAGCAACCGCGAGGCCGCCGAGCTGCTGGCCAACAGCTCCAGCCCAGCGCTGCGCCATGTGTGGCTATGTCACCTCAGCGAGGAGAACAACCATCCCGTGTTGGTCAGTAAGACCATCGACAGCGTGTTGCGCAGCTACGGTATCGTTCCGGGCGTCGATTTCAAGGTCGATGTGCTGAAGCGCAAGGTGCCCAGCGTCATCTACTCCTTGTCCTCGTCCTCGTAGTGGTCGAAGTGCTGAATCTCAGGCTCCCCGTAGCGCTCCACATACGTCTTGCAGACGCGCTTGGTCTGCGCTACCTGACGGTCGCCGTGAATCGCGCACTGGGCAATCACAGGATTCTCATACCATTGATAATAGGCGGTGGCGTGCTTGCAGTGCAGACACTGTACAAATTCGGTGACGCCGGTTTTATTATTGCTGGCCATAGTGAGTCGTTTTCTTGATTTCGGTGGCGAAAGTAGATAAAATAACTGAAACGGGCAATTATTTGCCCCATAAATCACACGTTCACGACTGATAAACGCTTTTAGCATATGATCCTCGATATCATCCTGACCATTGTGGGTGCCGCTTTGGTGCTCGTGGGTGCCGACAAGCTCACCGACGGCTCCGTAGCGCTGGCGCGCCGTTTCAGTATCCCGGAGATGGTCATCGGCCTCACCATCGTGGCCTTCGGCACCTCGCTGCCGGAGTTCATCGTCAGCCTCTTCGCCAGCATCCAGGGGGCGCCGGCGATGAGTATTGGTAACATCGTGGGCAGCAACCTCTTCAATACGCTGATGATCGTGGGCCTCTCGGCTGTCGTGTGTCCCATCGTCATCTCGCGCGCCACCGTCGCCAAGGACATCCCGCTCTCACTGCTGGCCAGCATCGCCCTGCCGGCACTGGCGCTCGACACCGTCTTCAGCGGCAGCGCCGATGGCGACGTCCTCTCCCATGGCGATGGCATCGTCCTGCTCTGCTTCTTCGCGATCTTTATGGCCTACACCTTCTCGATGGCCAAGTCCGGAAAGATGGATGGAGTGGGGGAGACGTCCGAGGAGGCAACGCCGCAGCTCTCCGGCTGGCGCACGACCCTGTACATCGTCCTCGGCATCGCTGGATTGATTGGCGGTGGCGAGCTGTTCGTGGATGGCGCCTGCGGCATCGCCCGCTCCCTGGGCGTCAGCGAGGCTGTGATCGGTCTCACACTGGTGGCTGGCGGCACCTCGCTGCCCGAGCTCGCCACGAGTGTCGTGGCGGCGCGCAAGGGCAAGAGTGACATCGCCATCGGTAATGTCGTGGGCAGCAACCTCTTCAACATCTTCTGGATCCTGGGCGTGTGCGCCATGGTGTCACCGTTGGCCGTGCAGGGCATACGCCCTGCGGACTTCGCCGTACTGGTGGGCAGTATGGTTCTCTTCTGGCTCTTCGCCCGCACAAAACACCGTGTGGAGCGCTGGGAAGGAGCCGTCCTGGTGGCCTGTTATGTGGTCTACTTGACGACGCTCATTTTGGCATAGGTCAAGAAAGCGCACTTCGTGCGAGGAATTTGCAGCTAAATTGTTGGCCGTTTGGGAGAAATGTTGTACTTTTGCGCCCGATTTAAGAGTACTATTTAGGTAAATCCGTTTTAAGGTAGATGAATAAAGAACTTCTCCTCCCCGACTACATCTTTGAATCGAGTTGGGAAGTCTGTAACAAAGTCGGTGGCATCTATACCGTTCTTTCAACGCGTGCCAAGACTTTGCAGGATGCTATGCCGGACCATATCGTTTTCATCGGTCCGGACTTTTGGCAAGATAAGGAAAATCCCCTCTTTGTTGAAGACAAGAAACTATGGGCCGGCTGGCGGCGTAAGGCTGCCGCAGAGGCTCTCAACGTGCGCATAGGTCGCTGGCAGATTCCGGGCCGCCCGATTGTGGTACTCGTAGATTTCCAGCCTTTCTTTGCCCAGAAGAACGATATCTACGGTGCATTGTGGACCGACTTCCAGGTGGATTCGCTCCACGCCTACGGCGACTATGATGAGGCATCCATGTTCTCCTATGCCGCTGGGCGCGTTGTGGAGAGCTACTACAACCATTTCCTCAACGAGTCGAAGCGCGTCGTCTATCAGGCTCACGAGTGGATGACGGGCCTCGGCGCTCTGTATATCCGCACCCATGTGCCTGCCATCGCCACTATTTTTACTACTCACGCTACGACCATCGGCCGCAGCATCGCCGGCAATGGTAAACCCCTCTACGACTATCTCTTTGCCTACAACGGCAACCAGATGGCCGACGAGCTCAACGTGCAGTCCAAGCACAGCATCGAGCGCCAGACGGCACACAACGTGGACTGCTTCACCACCGTGAGCGACGTCACCGCCCGCGAGTGCCTCGAACTTCTGGACAAGCAGCCCGATGTGGTGCTGCCCAACGGCTTCGAGATGGATTTCGTGCCGAAGGGCGTTACCTTCGTCAACCGTCGCCGCAAGGCGCGCCAACGCATTCTCGAAGTGGCCAACGCCCTGATGGGCACCACCCTCGACGATGACACGATGATCATCTCCACCAGCGGCCGCTACGAGTGGAAGAACAAGGGTATCGACGTGTATCTCGAAGCCCTCGTGCGCACGCTCCACGACGACCGCCTCCAGCGCCCCGTCCTCGCTCTCGTAGAAGTGCCCGCCTGGCAGGCAGGACCCCGTGAGGATCTGCAGGACCGCCTGAAGACCCCTCATCCCTCAACCCTCAACCCTCAACCCTCAACCTTCACTTCCCCTCTGCCCAATCCTTTCATCACCCATCACCTCCACGAGCCCGGCAGTGATATGGTTACGCAGATGCTCTTGCGCTGTGGCGTCACCAACCGTGAATCCAGCCGCGTGAAGATCATGTTCGTGCCTTGCTACCTGGATGGCGCCGACGGCATCTTCAACCTGCACTACTACGACCTCCTGCTCGGCCTCGACCTCACCGTCTATCCCT
>Ga0310697_10004818_pt1 | contig 13232 bp, 13 predicted proteins | sample 172DNAGHGlowgp2_FD_203883 | JGI IMG/M metagenome (GOLD analysis project Ga0310697, IMG submission 203883) | Sheep rumen microbial communities from Palmerston North, Manawatu-Wanganui, New Zealand - 1728 DNA GHGlow gp2 (v2) (version 2) | ecosystem: Host-associated > Mammals > Digestive system >...
CCTGAAGAAGACCAAAGGTCAGTTCAGCACGAGAAAGAACGTGTGGACTGTGGCGAAGAACTCTTACGAAAAGGGTCAGACCTACGCTTATCGCGACAGAAGAAACAAGAAGCGCGAATTCCGCAGCCTGTGGATTGTCCGTATCAACGCCGCCATCCGCGAGTATGGCATGAACTACAGTCAATTCATGGACAAACTCACCAAGTCGGGTATCGAAATCAACCGCAAGGTCCTTGCCGACCTCGCTTTGAACAACCCCGAGGCTTTCAAGGCCATCGTCGATCAGGTGAAGTAAAACCGCGTTATTGTTACGATAACAACAAAGTCCCAGCCTTGCGGTTGGGATTTTTTTTGTATCTTTGCATTCACTATGGATTTCAAACTTGTCTCTGATTTTCAGCCCACTGGCGACCAGCCCGAAGCCATCAAGCAGTTGGTGGACGGCATCAACCGTGGCGACCGCGCACAGACGCTGCTCGGCGTGACCGGCTCTGGCAAGACGTTTACCATCGCCAATGTTTTAGCTCAACTGAACCGTCCGGCCTTGGTTTTGAGCCACAACAAGACCCTTGCGGCTCAACTCTATGGCGAGTTTAAGCAGTTCTTTCCCGAGAACGCGGTGGAGTATTTCGTTTCGTATTACGATTATTACCAGCCTGAAGCCTTCATTCCAGCAACCAATACTTACATAGAAAAGGATCTTGCCATCAACATGGACATCGACAAGATGCGTTTGGCTACGACTTCGGCCTTGCTTTCCGGACGACGCGACATTATCGTGGTCTCTTCGGTGTCGTGCCTTTATGGTATCGGCAATCCTGATGACTTCGGCAAGAATATCATTTACTTGGAGCGTGGAATGAAAATTGGTCGCGACGATGTGGCCAAGGCTTTGGTGGGCGCTTTGTATGTTCGCAACGAAATCGAGTTTACGCAAGGCAAGTTCCGTGTGAAAGGGGAGACCATGGATGTGTTTCCTGCATACGCCGACTTTGCTTACCGCATTGTGTTTTGGGACGACGAAATCGACAGCCTTGAGATGCTTAATCCCGTGACGGGACGCCGCATGGAGGAACTTTCGGAAGTGACGATATTCCCTGCTAATATCTTTGTGACCTCGCAAGCCAAACTTAACTCTGCCATAACGGAGATACAAGACGACATGTTTAAACAGGCCGAGTATTTCCGCGAGATAGGGAAGCATATTGAAGCCAAACGTTTGGAGGACCGTGTCAACTTTGACATCGAGATGATGAAAGAGTTGGGCTATTGTTCGGGCATTGAGAACTATTCTCGTTATTTCGACGGACGCAGTCCAGGCACGAGGCCGTTCTGCTTGCTTGACTATTTTTCCGACGACTTCATCACCGTCATCGATGAAAGCCATGTTACCATCCCACAAATTCGAGGCATGCATGGCGGCGACCGTTCCCGTAAGCAGACCTTAGTGGAATACGGTTTCCGTCTGCCTTCAGCTATGGATAACAGACCGCTTCAATTTGATGAGTTCGAGTCGTTGACAGGTCAGACCATCTATGTCAGCGCCACACCTGCCGACTTCGAGTTGCAGCAGAGCGAAGGCGTGTATGTGGAGCAGATAATCCGTCCCACGGGTTTGCTCGACCCTGTCATTGAAGTGAGACCGAGCCTGAACCAAGTTGATGACTTGATCGACGAAATCCATAAGGTGGTAGAGAAAAACCAACGCGTGCTCGTCACCACCTTGACGAAACGCATGGCCGAGGAACTCAACACCTACCTTAATAATTTGAAAATCAAGACGCGTTACATACACTCCGATGTGGACACTATGGAACGTGTGGAGATTCTGCAAGGCTTGCGCATGGGTGACTTTGATGTGTTGGTCGGCGTCAACTTGTTGCGTGAGGGCTTGGATCTGCCTGAGGTGAGTCTGGTAGCCATCCTCGATGCCGATAAGGAAGGTTTCCTCCGTTCGGAGCGCTCATTGACGCAGACCGCTGGTCGTGCCGCCCGTAATGCCGAAAGCAAGGTCATCATGTATGCTGACACCATCACTGACTCGATGCGTAAGACCATCGACGAGACCGCGCGTCGCCGCGCCAAGCAGATGGTCTATAATGAGGCGCATGGAATTGTGCCCAAGACCATCGTCAAGGCTATTGACAATTCGTTGGGTACTTTGAAAAGCCAGCCTGTTCCGACCGCTTATTCGCAATCGGGTAATGTCACGATGGCTGCCGAAAGCCAAACTGCATACATGTCGAAGGAACAGATCCAGAAAGCCATCCAACTGGTCAAGAAGGACATGGAAAAGTCTGTCAAGGAGATGGACTTCCTCAGCGCAGCGAAATACAGGGACGAGATGGTGGCATTGCAAGAGCAGTTAGAGAATTTGAAGTGATGCCATGAGTGCCCAAACCCGTGCCATATTGCAACAATACTGGGGATATCCCAGTTTTCGGCCTCTCCAGGAAGACATTGTCGACTCGGTGATGGCAGGAAGGGACACGCTTGCATTGTTGCCCACGGGTGGCGGCAAGAGCATCTGTTTTCAGGTGCCAGCCATGGCGATGGATGGCTTGTGTCTTGTCATCACGCCACTCATTGCACTGATGAAAGACCAAGTGGCACACCTCGTGGATAAAGGCATACCGGCTGCGGCTATCTATTCGGGCATGCATCCCGATGCCTTGGAACTGGCCTATAACCAAGCTGCATATGGAAGGCTGAAGTTCCTCTATGTCTCGCCAGAACGTCTTCAAACTGAAACGTTCATTGAAGCCTTGAGGAAGATGAAGGTGTGCCTGTTGGCCGTCGATGAGTCGCATTGTATCTCGCAATGGGGCTACGACTTCCGCCCACCATATCTGAAGATTGCAGACATTCGTCCTTATATGCCCAAGACGCCCGTCCTTGCCCTGACCGCCACGGCAACAGCTAAAGTGGTTGACGACATACAATTGCGTCTCGGCTTCAAGGCGAAGAACGTTTTCCAAAGCAGTTTCGAGCGAAAGAATGTGACATATAATGTCTTTCACGAAGCCGACAAATATGGTGTGCTGCGCCGTAAGTTGGAGGCGATGAAGGAGGGAAGTGCCATCATCTATGTGCGCAACCGCAAACGCACCCAGGTCATCGCCGACTGGCTCAACTCGGTGGGTATCTCTGCCACTTTCTATCATGCCGGATTGGATGCCAAGACGCGTGACGATCGCCAAGACCTTTGGATGAAAGGCAAGGTGAAAGTTATTTCTGCCACCAACGCTTTCGGCATGGGCATCGACAAACCTGATGTGCGCCTTGTCATTCACATGGACCTGCCCGACAGTATTGAAGCCTATTTCCAAGAGGCAGGCCGCGCGGGTCGCGACTTGAAACCTTCCGAGGCTTTCTTGCTGGTTTCGCCTGCCGACATCAAGAAATTGGAGGAAGATTTGACACAGTCTTTTCCTGAATTAGATCGCATTAAGTTGATATATAACGCTTTGGGAAACTTTTTTAACATTCCTGTTGGGGCAGGAGAGAATGTGTCGTATCCTTTTGTCATTGGCGATTTCGCCAATCGTTATGGTTTTTCCATTGTCGAGGTGTTCCACACTTTGAAGATTCTTGAAAAAGAAGGCTTTCTGCTGCTTTCTGACAGTTTCGACGAGCCTTCCAAAGTGATGATCAAAGCTTCGCGTGATGATATTTATGGTTTTCAGGTGAATAATCCTCAGTATAGCGAACTCGTCAAGCTCATGCTGCGTAGTCTGCCTGGCGTGATGACTGATTTTGTTAAAATCAACGAGGAGACGATGGCCAAGAAGATTGGCACCTCACCTGAAAAGGTGATAGAGCAGCTGAAGAAAATGGAGGCCTATAACTTTCTTTCATACGCACAACGCGACGACAAGCCTCAGGTTTTGTTTCTTTCCGAGTTTGTGGATACAAGACATTTTGGACTTTCAAAGGAGAATTACTACGACCGTAAGAAAGACGCTGAAGAGCGTGTGAAGGCGGTTGTCGACTTTGTGAACAACGACGAGGAATGCCGCAGCACGCAACTGCTTCGGTATTTCAACGAAAAAACAAAAAAGACTTGTGGACGTTGTGATGTGTGTCTGAAGAAAGCCAGACACCAACTTACATATAATACGATAGAGGAGAAGGTGCAAAGTGTGATGAGAGAAGCGCCTCAACCATTGAAAGAGGTGCTGACTCAATGTTCGGAATATGATGAAGCCAAGGTGCTGGATGCCATTAGATTTCTTGTCGACAATGGCATACTTCAGTTGGAAAGGGACGGCTTGGTGAAACGAAAGGAAAACAAAAAAAGCCGTCAATTTTGACGGCTTTTTTTGTTTAATACTCTGTCGAAATAGATTATTTCAGGAGGTTCTTAGCAGCCTTGAATCTGGCGACCTTCTTAGCGGCAATCTTAATAGCCTTGCCGGTTCTGGGGTTGCGACCAGTTCTGGCGGGACGGTTCAACACGCTCAGTGTTCCGAAACCGACGAGGGCAATCTTGCCACCCTTCTTCAGTTCTTTCTTTGTAACATCCATAAAGGCATCAAGAGCCTTTCTTGCTTCGACCTTGGTGATGCCAGCCTTTTCGGCCGTGGCATTGATTAATTCAATTTTATTCATAGTTAGTAATAATTAGTGGTTAAACTTTTCACCGACAAAGATAATGCATTTTTGAATAATGCAAGTGTTTTCCGCAAAAAAAGTGATTTTTTTTTGCAAAAAAAATGTGAAAAACCTAAAAAAAACTCTTTTATCTCATTTTGCCACGACTTTCCATGTCCCCAACAGTTGAGTGCCTCTTAAAAAATCGTCAATGGACATGGGTTTTTTCCCTGCTTGCTGTATTTGGGTCAGGTGGATGAAACCATCTTCCAAAGCAATTTTAAGGATTTTTTTGTTGTCGGTGACGATGCTGCCTACGGGTAAATTGTGTTTGCAGTTTTCGATTTCAGAACTGAAAATCTTTAGTTCGATGGTTTCGCCGCCATCTGATTGGATGGTCGTATGTGCAGCAGGGTATGGTGACAAACCCCTGATGAGGTTGTAAACCGTTTTGCAGTCAACGTTCCAGTCCACATTGCAAAACTCTTTCGAAATCTTTGGGGCTGGCTTGAGAATTTGGTTTTCCGAAAGCACTTCTTGAGGCAAGGCATCTGCGTTGTCGGTTTCTATCTTTTTAATGGTTTCAACAACTACTTTGTTGCCCAGAAACATCAACTCGTCATGGAGCTCCCCGGCGGTTTCGTCGGGACGGATGGCTACTTTTTCTCGCATGATGACAGCACCTTTGTCGATTTCCTCGTTGAGGAAGAAGGTGGTCAACCCAGTCTCTGTTTCTCCATTGATAATGGCGAAGTTGATGGGTGCTGCGCCCCGGTATTGGGGCAGGAGCGAAGCATGAAGGTTGAAGGTGCCTAGTTCCGGCATCTGCCATACCAAGGCAGGCAACATCCTAAAAGCGACGACGATGAATAGGTTGGCTTGATAGGAAGCCAGCTGTTCAAGGAACAACGGGTCTTTTAGCTTCTCGGGTTGGAGTAGAGGCAGGTTGTATTCCAATGCGGTCTTCTTGACATCGGAATACTGTATCTTTCGTCCACGTCCTGCTGGTTTGTCGGGCATGGTGACGACCACGGCCACCTCGTAGCCTGCTTTGAGGATGGCTTCCAGTTGTGAGGCGGCAAACTCTGGGGTACCGAAATAGGCGATTCTGATTTTTCTTTCCATGGCTGTCAAAAAAAATCCTGACCCTCGGGCCAGGATTATACTATGAAAAACAAATGTTTGCTATTATTTCATCTTTTGTTCGAGGTTAGCGATGTTCTTGCTGATCTCGAAGGCTTCGTTGCTCTGAGGATAATTCTTCTTCAAGGTCTTGTAGGTTTCCAAAGCCTTGGCATTGTTACCCATGATTTCATAGGTCATACCCAACTTGACCAGAAACATAGGAGCAGTGAACTCGTTGGGATTCTTCTTGGTGGCTTTCTCGTAGTAGTTCACGGCATTTTGTTGGTCGCCGAGTTGGAGATAGCAGTCGCCAATGAGACCCAAAGACATGGGAGCCAGCACCTTGTCGTCGTTGGTGTACTTCTTCAGGTAGGTGATGGCGTTGTTGAAGTCACCTTGCTTCATGTAGCAAAGACCAGCATAATAGGCGGCCAGTTTGCCTGACTTAGTGGAACCGTATTTGCTAACGATGTCGAGAAAACCAGGATGCTCGTCGTCGCCATTCAAAGCGGTGGCATAGTTCTCGTTTTCCATATAATATGAGGCGAAGTCGACGGTTTGTGAGGCTTGCTCCTCAAAGTTTATTTGCTGCGGGAAAATCTGGTTCATGGCAGCCTGGTTGCGCTTTTGGTTGTACTTGGTGATGCCAAAGATACCAAAGGCAATGACCAACAGGGCGATGAGGATAATCCACAGGGTTTTCTGGTTGTTTTCAATCCAAAGTTCGGTTTTGCTTAAGGCTTCTTCTACGTTTTCCAGCCTTTCGTCTCCTTGTTTAGTTGTGTTTTGCTTTGCCATAACGATTCAAAATTTTGCGTGCAAAAGTACGCTTTTTCGTGTTACCATCAACCATTTTTCATGAATTTTTTCTTTTTTCGTATTTTTGCAGCTCTTTTCAATAGGAATAAGCCAATGAAGAAATCCATTGTATACGACGGACGCGAATTGCAGGACCTTGAATTGCAGGAAAATGCAGTTCGTGATGCATGTATGTTAGAGTTTCTGTCGCAGTTCATCACTGATGAACGCAAGCAGCGTTTTGAAGAGGTGCTCGACTATCGCACGCGCCACATCACCGTCGTTCTCGAAGACATCTTTCAGCCTCATAATGCCAGCGCCGTGTTGCGTACTTGCGATTTGCGTGGCATACAAGACGTTCATATTGTGGAGAATACCAACCATTATGATGTGAACCCCGATGTGGTACTTGGCAGCACCAAGTGGCTCAACTTAAATTATTACGAGGATAAGGAGTTTAACACGCCGACGGCCTTTGAACAGTTGCACGAGAAGGGTTATAGGATTGTGGCCACCTGTCCGCACCGCGACGACTTCACACCAGACACCCTGCCTTTGGACCAGCCCATCGCCTTGGTCTTCGGCACCGAGAAACTCGGCCTGTCTGACTATGCTGTTGAAAATGCCGATATGCATATTCGTATTCCAATGTATGGATTTACCGAGAGCTATAATATCAGCGTTTCGGCGGCTCTATTGCTTTATTCGTTGACGAACCGCCTCCATGCTTCCACCGACATCAATTGGCATCTCACGGAAACCGAACGCAATGCACTTCGCCTCGTATGGACACGCCGTTCCCTTAGCCGTATCCGTCAGTATGAGCGGAAATTCAAGGAGTTGCATCCTGAGTTTTTTGTTGAAAACCAGTGACGGAAAGATTATTTTTTTCGTGTTTTTGTTGTCATGACGGCGAAAAGTTGTAATTTTGCGTGATAATACCATTGAAATGAAGAAGCTTTTGATCGTTATCCTCGCTTTGGCTATCGTTGTCTTGCCGTCGTGCAAGAAGACGCGCTACTGCAAGTGTACCACCATACAAAACCAAGAGGTCGTTGACCTTGGCGCGGACTATTATACCATTGAGGACGGCTCCTCATGTGTCGACAAATCCAAGGAAATCGTTGGCTGGGGACAAGTTATATGCACCGAAGTGTCTGAATATGAGGTGACAGGTGAAGAACACCATTGGTGGGATGACATTTTTGGCGGCGGAAACAACAACAATGGTGGAAACAACGGTGGAAACCATGGTGGGAATAATGGTGGACATTAAACGGACTAAGGCATAAACCCAAGCTGGTGCCTTTTTCTTTTATATGAATAAAGTTTTTGGCGTAGTCCCAATCATCATGAAAGTCCTGCTCGGACTGCTCTTTATCGCTTCCGCCATCCTGAAGGTTGTCGATATGGACCAGTTTGAGATATATGTCTTCAGCTACCATTTCTTTAGTCTCAATGCTTCATTCTTGGTAGCACGTGCGGCCATTATCCTTGAGTTGGTATTGGGCATTGGTTTGGTCTCTAATACCTTGCATAAACTATATTGGTGGGGTAGCATGGCGATGTTATTGGGCTATACCTTATTATTATTGTATGCGCTTTACCAGGGCCGCACCGACAGCTGCCATTGTTTCGGCGACTTCCTGCAATTCGACCCAAAGCAAAGTATTGTCAAGAACATCGTTCTGATGCTGCTTTTTTTGCCGCTTTATTGGGCGGGGGAATGGGAAACGCCTTTCCGCTGGCTGATTCTTTGTATTGCAGTCATGGCTTCTGCCATAGGTGTTTTCGTGGCCTCGCCCCCCGACAACTATACTAGCGCGTATTCGGCAGAACAAAGCCTTCAGGTGGAGCTGTTTAACGAAATGCTCGACGAGGCACCTTTGGATAGCCTGAACCTTCGTGAAGGAAAACAGGTAATTTGTTTTTTCTCAACAGGTTGCGACTACTGCCAGGGGGCCGCTCGCAAACTCTCGCTGATGCAACAATTCTATGGCTTCCCTGCTGAGAACATCACATTTCTTTTCATGGGTAGCGAAGAGGGCGTCGTCAACTTTTACGAAAAGTCGGAGTCGGCGCATTATCGTGATGTGTTGTATCCCGATGTGGTGCGCATGTTGACGGCTATCAATGGAGAATTACCCGTCATCGTTTTCTTGGACAATGGGACTGTGGTTCTTGAATACGGCTTCCGCAACATGAAAGAAGAGGAGATTAAGGCATTTATGGCCTCCTAAACCGGTCTCCGGTCTGTTCAATCAAGGCTTTTTTCCATGAATCGGGATAGCCGGGTTGCTTGGGCTTGGCGGGATAGCCATAGCCGTTGCGCTTGAACTGCCCGTTTTCCTCTTGTTTAACATTGCTGTCCAAGTATTTCACCAGCAAGTAGTTGTCCAATTCCTTCCACGTGGCCACGGTGTTGTGTCCAGCTTGGTTGGAGAAGTCGGTGAGATAGGTGATGGCTTTTTCGGGGGCTTCGGCATAAAGGTTCAAGGCCTGGTTGTCGACATAGTTGACCTGCTCTTGATAGCCGCTTTCCAACTCGTTCTGAACAGCTTGAATGTCGCCGATGACTCGATTATAAAACAAATACTTGAAATGTGCCAAGCGGTTGAAAACCCAGAAGGCGGCGTTCTCGCTGTAGGTCAGCATGTCGCCGTTGCCTACGCGGTATTCGATAGGCACCTCGGTGATGGAGCAGTAGAATGGCGTGTAGACGGTAGAGTTGGTGTCATCCACGCCAAACCAGATGATGCCACCGATGGGGTTGGGTAGCCAAGAACGGCTTTGTGCGATGAAGGAGAAGCCCGTCTGCACCACCTCGATGCTGCGCTCGTTGAGGTAGGGCTTGCCATCGTATTCCCAATAAAGAGGATTGAAACGAAAAGGCGAGCCGAAGGGACCGGCACCCACATCTTGGGTCTTGTCCAACTCGGTGCCTTGGAAGTGGTCGCGTTGGAAGGCCATCATGTCGCTGAGGCTGATTTTACGGTTGGGTTTGACATACAGCGGCATGCGGTGGGTCAAGTCCTTGCCAGTGACATAGTCCCAATACTCGTCCATGCCGTCGCATACCTTGTTGAACATGGTCCACACGCGCAGGTCGCACACGCGGGCCGCGCTGAAGTCGACAGGAGCGTAGGCGGCGCTGAAGTCGAAGTCCTTGTCCTTGCCGCTGAAATATCCCTTGCGGCGGGCGAAGTCGATGATATCATGCTTATAAATCACCTCAATATCCTTGTTGTAAAGTTTCTTCCAGTCCTTGTCGGTGATGGAGGTCTTGCCATTGCGCAAAGGGAAAGTTGTGATGCGCGCTGCGTTGGCGTGACCGCTTACATAGCCGTCGGGGATGCGGATGGCGACCCACACCGCGCCACGGTCGGCGTTGATGGTGTCGCCAGTCTTGGTCACTTGGGGCGTGTAACCTTTGGGCATGATCTCCATGTACCACACTTCATTGGCGTCGCTGATGGAGAAGGATTCGCCGTCGGAGCCATAGCCGTAGGCTTCCACGAGGTCGGCCATGATTTTGATGGCCTCGCGTGCGGAGGTGCTGCGTTCCAAAGCTAAGAACATCAAGCTGCCGTAGTCGACGATGCCTGTCGGGTCGATGAGTTCTTCTCGACCGCCAAAGGTGGTTTCACCCAAGGCTACCTGATTCTCGTTGATATAGCCCACAACTTGGTAAGTATGAGGCGGTTGCGGCACGCTGCCACGCGGTGCGTTGGTGCCACGGTCGTAGCACACGCGCATGCTGCCCGCTGGCCAGTCGGCGGCAGGGGTGAAGTAAAGCTCCCCATAGCGGATGTGCGAGTCGGCGCAATAGCTGATGAAGTTGGAGCCATCCACGCTGGCACCTTTGGTGATCAAGAAGTTTGTACAAGCCTCTGCCGCGTTGAAGGCGGCGAGCAAGGTGATGAGGATAAGGTATTTGATACATTTCATGTATGTTGTTTTCTTTTGGGGCAAAGGTATGAATTATTTTGTTTACTTTTGCGCAAAATATTCATCAATGCAATCGACCATCCCATTAGCGGAACGCCTGCGCCCGACCTCGCTCGACGACTACATCGGACAGAAGCATATCATCGGTGAACATGCCGTGCTGCGCCGTGCCATCGAGACGGGGCGCGTGCCTTCCATGATTTTCTGGGGACCACCTGGTGTGGGCAAGACGACCTTGGCCTATATCATCTCAAAGCAGGTGAAGCGACAGTTCTTCCAGTTGAGTGCAGTCAGCAGCGGCGTGAAGGAAGTGCGCGAGGTCATCGACCGTGCCCGCATGGCGCCTGAGGCACCTATATTATTTATTGATGAAATCCACCGTTTCAGCAAGTCGCAGCAGGATTCGCTACTTGGAGCCGTGGAACGCGGCCTGGTCACCTTGATTGGTGCGACCACAGAGAATCCATCGTTTGAGGTCATCTCGCCTTTGCTGTCACGTTGTCAGGTGTATGTACTCAAGTCGCTGGAGAAGGAAGACCTGGAAATCTTGTTGAACAAGGCCGTGAAGGCTTTGGAATACGATTTCGGCAAGAAAATCACAGTCAAGGAACCCGAGGCGTTGATGCAAATCAGTGGAGGAGACGGACGAAAACTGTTGAATGCCGTGGAGTTGGTGGTCACTTCTTTGAATGACATGGACATCTCCGCTGAAGAGTTGGTCATCACCAATGATTTCACCACCAACTGCATCCAAAGCAACCTCGTGAAATACGACAAGCAGGGCGAGATGCATTATGATATCATTTCGGCCTTTATCAAGTCGATGCGCGGCAGCGACCCTAACGCGGCGCTGTATTACCTCGCCCGCATGATTGAGGCAGGGGAGGACCCACTCTTCATTGCCCGAAGGATGCTGATTCTGTCCTCGGAGGACATTGGCAACGCTAATCCCAATGCCTTACTTTTGGCCAATGCATGCTTCGATGCGGTCAACAAGATCGGTTGGCCCGAGAGTCGCATCATCTTGGCACAGACGGTGACCTACTTGGCTTCGTCGCCCAAGAGCAACGCCGTCGTGGCGGCCATCGATGCGGCACAGGCTTTGGTACGCGAGACAGGCGACTTGCCCGTGCCTTTGCACCTGCGCAATGCACCCACAAAATTGATGAAAGACCTTGGTTATGCTGATGGCTACAAATACGCCCATGCTTATCAAGGCAATTTTGTGGAGCAAGAATTTCTGCCATCCGAAATTTCTGGCACGGTTTTGTATGAGCCACAAGATAACCCCCGTGAGCGTGAGTTGCGCAAGAGCCTGCGGGATAAATGGAAAGAGAAATACGGTTATTAGTTTAGAGTTTAGAGTTTAGGGTTGTAGGGCTGTCACAGGGTGGCAGCCGAAACCGAAAACAAGGATGTAAAATGAGCGAAGAAAACCAAGAAAAAAGCGTGACCCTGTGGAACAAGGTGCTGCAAACCAGCCTGCGCCTGCCCTTTGTGAGGGTGGACCGCGACGAGTTTCTGACCAAGGAATTGTCCAAGTTCTGCACTCCGATGGAGGTGATGACAGCTTTGGATGACACCCCATTGAAGGTGTTGAGCAAGAAGGAGATAGATAAATTGGCCAACCAATGCATCAGTTATCATTTGACTATGGTATGCGGTACTTCTGCGCTGATGGGTTTGCCAGGCGGCTGGTGGATGGCTGGTACCATACCCACCGACCTCACCCAGTTTTACGGCCATATCCTCGCCTTGATGCAGAAACTGATATACCTGTATGGTTGGCCTGCTTTGACCAATGTCAACAACCAGTTGGATGATGAGTCGTTGAACATCATGACCTTGTTTGTGGGTGCGATGATGGGTAACAAGTTAGCTGTCGAGGCCTTGGCCAAGGTTGTCGGTCAGGTGTCGAAAAATGCGGGAATCAAGATTTCGGAAACGATAATGGCACAATATGCCATCAAGATTGCGCAATGGATTGGCATCAACATGACCAAGGAAGGTTTTGCCAAAGGCGTAGGAAAGGTGCTGCCATTAGTGGGCGCACCGATTTCGGCAACCATCACATATTACACTTTCCGTCCCATGGCCCGTCGGCTCAAGAGACATCTTGACGAGCTTTATGACATGAGGCATGAAGGCTATTAATGCTTGAATTCAGCGACAAACAGGTCGTGTAGCTGTGTGTCGGGTGTCTTCAGTATGGCCTTGTAGTTCAGGCCTTTTTCTGTCATCAGCCAATAAGTGAATTCGTCAACGAAATCCTTCACTTCGGATTGCCCCATTTTGATGTAGATGAGGTTGAGTTTGGCCTTGGCTTCAGTTTCGTTGAGACCGTCGTTGGTCATGATCATCTCGGTGAGTTTGTCCATTGCTTTTACCATGGTATCATTTTTAGAAATTAGGATGCAAATATAAGGAAGAAAACTATTTCTGTCAAGGATTTGGGTAAAATAATGCGAACATGCAATCGCTTTTCGTTGATCGACGGCGAGTTAAAATGGCGTTTGTTGAAAATATTTTCCATTTCATCGATGTTTTACAAATTTTTATATAAAATAAGTTGCATTTTATAGGTAATTAAGTATTTTTGTGGCGGTTCTTATCATAAAGACCTGTAGCCAAGAGAATTGGCTGCAAGTAAAAGGTTTCATAAATTTTGGTTTTTGGTTCTTGAAAATCCTGGCTTCGGTCAGGATTTTCTTGTTTATAGAGTCTGTTAGGAGGGTAACAACGAAAAAGAGCAGTAACCAAGGTTCCTG
>Ga0310697_10004819_pt1 | contig 13232 bp, 13 predicted proteins | sample 172DNAGHGlowgp2_FD_203883 | JGI IMG/M metagenome (GOLD analysis project Ga0310697, IMG submission 203883) | Sheep rumen microbial communities from Palmerston North, Manawatu-Wanganui, New Zealand - 1728 DNA GHGlow gp2 (v2) (version 2) | ecosystem: Host-associated > Mammals > Digestive system >...
GAAGGATGAAAACTTTCGTCAGTGCGACAACCTGGCGCGATCTGACGGACAGGCATCTCTACCACGAAGGGGAGCCTTTCCCCTTCGATGGTAGAGAAATCCCGGCTGACAGACTGGACGCGCTGGAAACCGGCCGTAATGGGGCGGCAATGCGGCTGATTCGGGCGATTGATGTTCAGGACGAACAACCGGATGGCCAGACGGTCAACGCGCCGGAAGGGGCCAAAAAACCCCGGAAAACGGCATCGAGAAAAAAGCCTACGAAATAACGGAGGGAAATCATGCTGACAGAGGTTCTGGATTATATCCATAACTGGTTCGTGCCGATCAAGGCCGACAAGGTCACGTACACGGTCGAGGACGGCATGATTTCTCCTGATTTCGGGGCCGAAGACGGTGACCGGTTCCTGATCTGCGGCAGTAGACGGAACGACGGGATTTATACATGGCACGCGGACGGCATCAAGGATGACGACGATATAAATGCGGCGGGGCTTCGAGACGAAACGTTTGCCGGAACGATACGCGTGATGGCGATCCCTCCTAAGCTGTTCACGCTGTCCGAAGAGATTAGCCAGTGGGTGGAAAACAACAGCGACGTAATCAACAGCCCGTACCAGAGCGAGAGCTTCAACGGCTATTCGTACTCGCTGAGAACCGGCAATAACAGAAACCAGGGGGCCGCCAGCCCCATCAGCTGGCGCGACATTTACGGAAAACAGCTTGAGCGTTGGAGGAAACCGTCTCTATGAGTTTACTGGATGAATACACGGTGGAATGTGTAGCCATCAATAAAACATGGGTGGATGATCCCGTTGGGGGATATATGCCCATATGGGCAGATGGTATCCGCTTCAACGCTGCGTGGGAGTATGAATCCGCGCCGGAGGTCACAGTGGCAGAGCAACAGGGTGTCAAGCGCACATACAACATCTATGTGGACAAAACCCTTGAGCTGGACTATCACGAAGCATTCCGCAGGCTGGACAATGACCAGGTTTACCGGGTGACCGGCCCGGGAACGGACAGGGTAACACCCAGAACAAGCCGCCTGAACCGGCGGCTAATCACTGTTGAGAAGTGGCAGCTTCCGACGGATGCAGAGCAGGAGGAGGGATAACGGTTGTACCAGACAGCAGCCGCTTTGAAAACCTTTTTTTCCGGATTTGGCCTTCCGGCATATACCGAAAACACAGTGCCGGAGGGAGTCAAGCTGCCATACATCACCTATTCATACAGCGAACCGGAGTGGAACCAGAAAGCATCGCTTTACGCGCAGGTGTGGGATCGAAGCCGGTCAAACACCACAATCATACGCAAAGCAGACCAGATCACTGCGGAAATCGGGGAAGGGCTGAAAATCCCACTCGATGACGGATACCTGGTCATCTGGCCGGAAACACCGAAGGTTCAAATTCTGGTTGATGACGAAGACAGCGACTACAGACGCGCTTATATCAACCTTTCAATCAACTCATATCACACACCGGGCGTGTAACCCGGGGAAAGGAAAAAGCTTATGGGAGTTAAAAGCAATGTGACCACTCCGCTGCGGAAAGAGACCTACGAACATCTGCAGCTGAACGCCGGAATCACGCTCGTAAACTTCGATTATGAGAACATTGCGGATGCGGCCGCGCTCAAGACCGCCATCGCAGCGGCCAAAACGGCTGGCACCGGAATCCTCGGAGCTACGCGTGGCGGCGGCACGTTCACCATTACCCGGGAACTCCGGCAGGTCGATGCGGATGGCACCCGGTTCCGCTTCAAAGGATCCGAAATTGTGGACAGCGCGGATGCCTACCTGAGCGAAACGCTGATCGAAATCACGGCACAGCACATCAAGGACGTTCTCGGAAATGCGGATATTGAAACATCCGGCAGCAAGACCACAATCAAGCTGCGCACAGCCATTGAGGACGATGACTATCTGGAGAATATCGTCTGGATCGGCGACACCAGCAAGGGCTTCGTGGCGATTTGCCTGTACAACGCGTTGAATACCGCAGACTTCACGCTGACGTTTGCTGACAAAAACGAAGGCACGGTCAACTGCGAATTCCATGCGCACCAGGACGATGTCGAGGACTATGACGAATTGCCGTGCGAAATCGTGTTTTTCGATGCTCCTGCTGCTTCTGGGAACACCGGGAATACCGGGAACACCGGGAACACCGGGAACACTGGAACCACTAATCCTTAAAGCAAAAGCAAAGCCATTCAAAGGGGATGGGGATGTTCCCCGTTCCCTTCACTTTTTTATAGGAGGAGAAGAAAGTGAAAATTTCCGAAATGAATAATGAACAGGCTGCAGATGCAATGGTGAAAATTGCTCCTGCCATTCAGAATCTTCTGAATGATGAGAACACAAAGCCGATGCTTGAAAAGCTCGCCAATGCGAAAGGCATGGACACCGTGCAGATTGTTGCGACACTTCTGCCGCAAGCAGTGGCTTTCTGCATGAAGGATCACAAGGAAGACCTGTTTGCCATTGTTGGCGCATTGACTATGCAACCTGTTAGCAAGGTTGGCAAGATGAACTTTGTCAGCACTGTGAAGGAACTGCGGGAAAGCTTCGATGAGGATTTCCTTGGTTTTTTCAACTTATCAGGCAATCAGACGAAGAGCGCCGAAAGCTGATTGTCCTGATTTTGCTCCAATACGGTTATCATGGCGTTTATGCCTTGTCGATAGCTATTGAAGACAGAATAAAAGCTGATTTCTGGAAGGAATACGTTGCCGATCTTCTTTGCCTAAATGTTCGTCCGAAATATGATACAGAATTATCGTTGTACAGTGAAATTTTCGGTCACGAACAAAAGCAGGAACCTTTATCAACTGATCAGATCATTGACGGCATTCTCGATAAACTGGACACGTTAGCCGGGTGATCAGAAAGGAGAACAAATGGATATTTTCACGCTTGCAGCAAAGCTTACGCTTGATTCATCGAGCTTTGACAAAAGAATAGAAGAAGCCGAAGGAAAAGGCAGCAAGCTGGGAAACGTCCTTGGTGGTATTGGCGGCGCAGCAAAAACGGCAATACGTGTGACCGGGGCAGCGTTAACCGCTGCCAGTGGTGCGGTTGTCGGGCTGACAAAATCCGCTGTTGATTCCTATTCAGAATATGAACAGCTTGTAGGCGGCACGAAGCTTGTATATGGCGATGCATACGATTTTATTGAGGAAAGATCGAAGGAAGCATACAAGAATGTTCAGATGAGTTCCAGCGATTATCTGGAACAGGTGAATGGGCTCGCCGTAGGATTAAAATCCGCAATGGGTGGCAATGCCCAAGCGGCAGCAGAATTGGCTGATAAAGTTGTTGCCGCTGAAGCGGATGTTGTTGCGGCAATGGGTATTTCGTCAGAATCCGCCCAAAATGCATTCAACGGAATAATGAAGGGCAACTACACCATGCTCGACAATCTTGGCGTGGGCATCAAGGGAACCAAAAAGGGCATGGAAGATGTCATTAAGCAAGTAAATAAATGGAACAAGGAACAAGGTAAGGCAACAAAATACAATATCAAAAATGTTGCAGATCAGCAAGCAGCATTAGTTGATTATATTGAAATGGTTGGCCTTGCTGGATACGCACAGGCAGAGGGCATGGACACACTTTCCGGTTCCCTCTCTGCGACAAAAGCCGCATGGCAGAATCTTAAGGTTGCATTTATCGATTCTGAAACAGATATAAACGAATCTCTGAACAATTTCATTACAGCTGCGAAAGCAGCTGCTGGAAATATCATCCCGGCGGTCACTTCTGCTATGCAAGGGATCGGTACTGCAGTTGCAGAACTGGCGCCCATTATTTCCGATGCGTTGCCAGAACTTGTTGAAAATGTTCTGCCGAACATTTTATCAGCTGCAACGACTATGGTGTCTGGTTTGGCCACGGCAATTGCCGATTCACTGCCAATTGTCGCAGACTCAGCTGGGGATATTATTGAAACACTTATAACGGCAATCGAAGAACTTATGCCATCGATCATTGCAGCCGGATCGTCCATTCTGAGCACCTTGGTTGATGCAATATCTGACAACATCGATGGATTGACGGATATTGCGCTTGAGATTGTAACATCAATCGCCGGGTTTATTACGGACAACGCACCCAGTCTTTTGCAAGCTGGCCTTGATATCATTACAAGTCTTGCGTATGGTCTGGCTGCTGCGTTACCAACTCTTATCCCGGCGGCGGTAGACGCCATTACCCAACTTGTAACAACATTGACGGAAAACGTTGACCAGATGGTGGACGCTGCGATTGCCATTATTGATGGACTCGCTGATGGGCTTATTGCTGCTATTCCTACACTGGTTGAACAAGCCCCAAAGATAATTCTTGAACTTGTTACAAAGCTGATCAGTGAAGCTCCGAGACTGGTGAAAGCCGGATTAGAAGCGATCAAAAAACTTGCAGATGGGATAGTGGAAGGACTGCCAAGTGTTTCTGAAGCGTGGGAAAAAATAAAAGCCGCAGCCGAAACAATCTGGAAAGCATTGAAAGAATCTGCTGAACAGATTTGGGAAAGCATCAAAGAAGCCATTACATCCATTGTCGAAAACGCTGGAACAGTTCTTAGTGCTGCTTGGGAACTGATCAAAACAGCTGCAAGTGAAGCGTGGGAGTGGATCAAAGAAACCGCAAATACCGTTTGGACGGCTATTTCTGATTTCATTACTGGAGCTATCGACGGAGCAAGCGCATGGTTGAGTGGTGCTTGGGATACTATCAAGACAGCAGCAAATACTGCTTGGGAATGGATCAGCACAACTGCTTCAACGGTATGGACTGCAATCTCCGGATTTATTACCGGTGCTATCGATGGAGCAAGCGCATGGTTGAGTGAAGCATGGGAAACCATCAAAACCGCAGCAAGCACCGCTTGGGATACAATCAGCACAACTGCCTCAACCGTGTGGGAGACTATAAAGTCTGCGATCACATCAGCGATTGAAGCCGCAAAGACAACGCTTATAACATTATGGGATTCAGTAAAAGAAAAAGCCCTTACAATCTGGAATTCTTTGAAGGGGACGGCTGAAACCGTTTGGAATGCCATTTCCGATTTCGTGACCGGCGCTATTGATACCGCAAAAACTACCCTTGCAACAACGTGGACAACCATATCAACTGTTGCGAGCGAAGCGTGGAACGCGATCAAGGTGAGTGCAGAGACAGCGTGGAATGCTGTTTCCGGGTTTATCACCGGGGCGATTGATGGCGCAAAAGCAGCATTGGACACCGCTTGGTCTGCAATTCAAACAGCAGCCGAAACAGTTTGGAATGCAATAAGCTCGACTGCTTCTTCCGTCTGGGAAGGGATATCTGGATTTATCACCGGAGCGATTGGTACTGCGGAAACGACCCTTGCAACAATGTGGACAACCATTTCAACTGATGCAGAAGCAGCGTGGAATGTTGTTTCTGAATGGTGGGGGGATATAAGCGCAAAGATTTCTGCTGCCTGGGGAACTATTGCGTCTTGGTTTGAAACAAACGTGACCAAACCTATTGCAGAACTATTCAGTCCGTTGTTTGGCGAAATCGCTAAAATCTGGACAGGAATCCTTGATGCGGTTTCTTCTGCATGGGCTTCGGTAAGCGGTTGGTTTGAAGAACATGTAACAAAACCATTGAGTAGTATATTCCAACCCGTGATTAATGCAGTAACTTCAATATGGAATATCGTCAGTGATATTTTTGGATTGGATAAACACACAATTGATATTGAAGTCGCCTATACCACAACTGGAACACCGCCTCCGAAATATACTCCTGGTGGAAGCCCTTCAGGAACAAAATCGGCTGCTGGAGCCGTAGGTAATAATATGACTGGCCGAAAAGAATCGATGAACGCCAAAGGCAACTGGGATGTCCCATACGATGACTACCCCGCTTTGCTCCACCGCAACGAAATGGTTCTGACGGCTTCACAGGCCAGACGGTACCGTGAAGGAGAAGACGGTAGCGGCATCAATCTTGCAACGCTGGGTCAGGTCGTGGCACAGGCCGTTCGGGATGGTATGCAGGGTGTGTCAGTCAACAGCTATCTGGATGCTGATTTGGTAACAGAATCAGTCAACCGGAGGATCGGCAGTGAACTTGTGGCAAGGAGGTACGCACCATGAAATCAAGATATCAGGTTGTTCTGAATGATGTGTCTCTTGCCGAAATCAGCCCCAAAATCATCATACTGGATGTCAACCACGAAGCACCTGAGTTCAGGCGTACCAGCTCCCAACTTGCGAACCGCAACGGCCTGTTTATAGGGAATGAGCAGACGGTATCCGGGGCTTCGGTTTCCGTCACCTTTGAAATACACGAATATAGCATTTCAAAGCGGCAGGAGATATGCCAGAGTGTAATTGCATGGGCAATAAATGGTGGCGTACTCCAAGTGAATGACCGACCGAACCAGCGGTTGATCTGCAAGTGTGACAAGCTTCCCGCTGTTGAGAGCGTCCAGAAATGGACAGAAGAGCTTACGGTTGTTTTCACTGGATATGAACATCCTTTGTGGGAAGACATGTATCCGTCAACGGCTGTTCTGAGTGGAACCAGCGGAAACGGAAGCCTGTATGCTCCGGGCAATGGAATGACAAGCTTTGTTGAAGTGACTGTTACTCCGGTATCCACTGTTCAGAATATAACGCTGACAGTTGGCAATACATCTATTACGCTTAACGGCTGCGGTGCAACCACAACGGAACCAATTAAGATTTCGTATAATGACCTTGGTTTCCAGTCGATTAAGCGAGGGAACGTTTCGATTATGGATAAACGCACAGGTGCATCCTCAGATGATCTTGTTGCACAGTGTGGAAAGCCGAATGATATCAGCTTTTCTGCATCTGCTTCCGTATCTGTGACGTTTTCTGTTCGGGGGGTGTGGCTGTGATTAAGCTTCCACGCTTACTGGATGACAATGGCAACGAAGTGCGGAGAATCATCCCCGGCAAGGTTTCCATAACCGAAAATGCCACGCCCCTGTCCACTGCGTCAATTGTTCTTCCACGGGAGCAGAGCATTCCGGACAGGAGTTATGTGGAGCTGTTTGTTCCGAACCGATCTTGCGGGATATTCAGGTCAAGAATCCCAGAGGACGTGTATGGCGGTAGTGCCACAATCACAATTTCATTGGAACACGCCATCTGCGAAGTCGGGGACTGGATCGTGCAGCAGGAAATCAAGGAATCTGTTATGAGCTTTCCAGCGGCAATAAGCCTTGTGTTCTCCAATTACAGGGGTACACGTTGGCAGTTGGGACGCATCGATGCAACAGATGATGTTGTCTGCAATATCAGCGTTTCCAATGTTCTTACTGCCATGCTTTCCCTGATGAAGCAAATCCCGACATATATGATGGACTTTGATTTCTCCACAACCCCGTGGACGATCAATATTGTCCGCTTGCAAACAGTTGTGTCAGCGGAGGGCAGACTTTCCCGGAATATTGTCAGCGCAAGGGTGCGCCGTGACGATAGCCAACTATTCACAAGGGTATATCTGGATGGTCTGCCGCCTGAGAACAACGAAGCGATAGGCCATATGGATGCGGATACAGTGGGTCAGTACGGGATAATTGAAACGGTGCTGCAAGCAAACGACTACACCGAAGAGGAAGCCATGCTTGTGGCAAGCACCTATTTACAGACCCACAAGCGGCCCGTAAATACGGTTCAGATTGACGGCATAGATTTCTCTGCTGTGACAGGTGAACCGCTGGACATGGTTGCTTTAGGCAAACTGTACAGGCTTTCCGTTCAAGATATGAATGAAGTCATCGAAGAACACATTACGCAGCTGAACTGGCGCGATGTGTACAACGATCCCGGAAGGGTGCAGATCAGACTTTCGGAAGAAGCGGAAACCGTTCTGAGAATCATCCACGAACAGGGAGTAAGCCAGACTGCTTCGTCCAATTTGCAGAACAATCGGAACAGCGAATATCAAAGCGAATCATCTGCGAATGCAAGGAAGACGGCTACTGGATCAATCAGCATAACAGTTGAATCATTTTCGACCCCGCAGGAATTCACCGTCAACATTTCACCGCAGATGAACACCGTCAATTATGCGGTGCTGATTGTCCCGGACAACGAGTCCGATACGGATCAGGTTATGCTTGCTGGTTTCGATTACGGAATATATGCGAAAACACGGGCATCATTCAAAACCCTAATCAGTATTCCATCATCGTCAACAAGCGGATTAACAACCATTCTATTGCGGTGGTTTGCCTATGCGAAATGATTGAAAGGAGATGCGTCCGATGAACAGAAAAGAAAGATTTAAAACCGATTTGACAAAGCCGATCCGCTTGCAGGAATTAAAGACAGATCTTTTTATGGATGACGAAACTGCAAATGAAATCATTGTTGATGTTTTTGATGGTGAAATACCGTATACTCTCTCTGGTGCAGTTAAATGCTACATGATCAGGCCGGACACGGCAACACTGACTATTGATGGAACAATAACCGGAAATGCAGTTTCCGTTATATTGCCGAAAAACGCATATTATTTCACAGGTCGCGCCAGTTTTGTTATTAAAGTGGAATCAGAAGGAAATAAGGTCACAGTATGTGCGTTTACGGCCTTGGTTTACCGGGATCGATCAGACAGCATTGTTGACAATGATCGTATTGTTCCTGACCTAAGTGAAATTATGGGTATTGTCAATCAGATTAACGATATGACAGTATCCGCAAGGTCACTTCCTGCAGGAGCTGCACCACAGGCTGTTCTGACAAGTCTTAATGGACACTATAATATTGATTTTTCTATTCCAAGAGGAATAAGCGGTGCAGAACCAGACGTACAAAATGCGACTGCCCTTGCTGCCAATTGGTCTTCCCAGCATCCATTTACGCAGAACATTTCAGTTCAAAACATTACACCCGCCAGCCATATAATAGTAAGCCTTGCATCAAATTGCACCGATGACCAGTACAATCAGGCCGCTTTGGCAAGACTTGTCTGTTCTTCAATGGCAAATGGATCAATAACATTGACCGCCCTCGGCATTGCTCCCACAACCGATATCCCCATTACGATTATCAATCTTTCAGAATCCGGGTCAAACGTTACAATTGATGATACGGCTGGTGACGGTGATTATAACAAGACATGGAGTGCAGATAAACTGCATAACATTGATAGCAGCATAACTGATTTAAAGAGCGCTTTATATCTTACAAATGAAGTCGAAGGAAACGTAATCAACCTTGGCGAAAACTGGACAAAAACATATAATTCAGCAAAAACAGTAAAAACCAATAATAATACATTCACATTCAGTGGATCGCATACTGGCTCGTCTCAATTTTTGATGTTGTCGAGCGATGATGGTACGATAAGTTCATCAGCAACGGATTTCGATGTTTCAAAATTGACAATTCCGTTAATAAAAGGACGGCAATACAAGCTTGTTTGTGAGAGACTGTCAGAAACATCAATTGAACAGGATGTTTATTTTGCGGCAAGATATGTTGATGATAATGATAATGTTTCCACACATTTAGAAGCCAGTGTTTCGCTGTCGGAATTTGCAAATGGTGTGAAACGGATTGAAAAAGAATTTGTTGCATTAAGCAACAAATATGGAATTACAATACATTTCAAAACCTTTGAGTATAGTGGAACTTTTAGAATATATTTTATAGAAAACAGCAATGACTATCACCAACGATTATTACAAGACCTAAAAAATCAGATTAACGAAGTTAATTATATGAATGATTACTTCGGCTATAATTGGGAGGTAGACGCAGACACTACATACAATAGTCTTGGAACGCAAAAAAGAGGGAACGAGTTTTCGTTTTGGGGAACATATTCAGGAAGTTATTCGTACCTCATTTTATCAGATGATACTTATACTAAAATAACTTCATTGCCTCCACCTTTGGAGAATAGGCAGATTGTTCTTCCTCAAAATAGAAGGCTCATGTTTATAGTGGAGCGGATAAGCGAAACGGGAATGAATGAAAACAACATATATTTTTCATTGCATGGTGAAATTAGTCTCGTATCAATTACTATGGCTGAGATTGAGAGCGCAGATAATCATATTGTGACAAAAATATTCGATACTGGTGCAGAAACTATTAACGCTGCGTTACTGATTCGTGGGCGTACCGCTACATATTCTGGAACCTATAAGGTAACAATAAAAGAATCGCATGAGAAAACAAGAATTATTGAAAATGCCATTGTAGAAGATGGAAATATATGGGAGGAATAATCATGAGCGTATTACAGATTGCTGGAAAAAATCCGAGCAACATTGCAAAAGGCATTCTCGTTGAGCCTGATGGGAAATTGATCACAACCAAAGAGTGGCAAACAAGCATGATAACACTTTTGGATAAAAGTGACATTGTTGATGGCTCTGTGTTTGATAATCTGTCAAACAATGTAGATCTTTCAAATTACGGAATCGTTGGTCTTAGAATACAATACAAAATGCCCGGAGTTTCTACTACAATCAATCTCTTTTCAGATATCAACACACAATCAACAGTGTGGATGTACGGGCTTGATGGAACGAGTCTTGCTTTCACTCTTCCTGCTGCTTCCAGTGCCAAAGTGGTGATGATTACACCTGATGATTTTAAGTATTTGCCTTATTTACGCTATTTCAAAGTTCGTGTTGATCCGAGTGGAACTCCTACAAGCGCGGGGAATATTACAATTTATGCTGTTGTTAAGAGGTGACGGCAATGCTCAATCCATATGAGAATGTGAATTGGAGTAATTGCATTCCAATCATTTCCGTTTCTCATGCCCATGCTACGACTCAAGCAAGCTTTGATCGACTCTATAACGGTGGTTGCCGACACATGGCTCTTTCCAATTATCGCCCAAGTGTTCCGTATTATCCTTTGCCATATGGCAACATAACAAATATTTCTGAAGATGCAATCGCTTGCCCGAACGCAGAACATTTTGGTTGGATAACTGATGGACATTTCAATGCTCTTGGATGTACATTTAGTTCTGGGTCATCGAGTGGCGGATGGACTCCGCTAAACTGGAAAGTAGCTTTTGATATTATGCTTTCCCATATGCTCTATGACGATGCTGGTGGAATTACAATCAATCACCTAAAGTGGACTAATAGAAATGGCATACACATTTCCACGAATTTCGCCATAAAAATGCTCGACTACGATGACCGCATTCTTGGAGTTGAAAACATCAGCACATACGCTCATGGAGCAGGCGCTAACTGGGATTGCCGTTCTTATTGGGACGAAATACTTCTAACTGGTAGAAGGTGTTGGGGGTTCGCTGTTCCCGACCATGAAGCTGAAACCGATGCTAATTGGTGCGGACAAAATGTATTGCTTTTGCCGAACAATATCCCGATTACGGGTGAAGAAGCAAATCACGCATGTCTTAAAGCATATAGGAATGGTCAGTTCTATTGCCGTCGAGAGCAAGGAACATTTGCTTTTAACGATATTTCTGTAAACGGCAAAACTATCAGCGTAAGTACGAACAGCGGAACTACAATTCGTTTTATTGAAGACGGAAATCCGACAGAGTATAGTGGTTCAGCAGCGTCTCATACAGTATCAAATGATGCCGTATATTGTCGAATCGAAGCTGATGATGCGGATGGCAATTTGTTACTATCTCAGGCTATTACGTTTAAAGAATATGTAAAACCGAGAAAGAACAGCATGTCCGCATTGGACATAGCACTTTACGGATGAAGACAATGGCGAAGGTGTTCTAACTTAAATCGGACTTTAAATCAGTTAGAAAACCCAACATACTTGAGAAATTGCGGAAGGAGTGATGCGGATGAACAAAAATGCGGCTTAATGGTGATAGAATAGAAACCAAATAAAAGCAACAGAACGAATTAAAACTTTGAAAGGAATGAAAAAACTATGAATTACAGGAATGATATCTTCTTTCAGGTCGTGAGAGTCTTTCAGTCCAACGGAAAGATGAGCAACAGCGTTGAATACATGACAAGCTATGACGAAGCACAAAAACGGTTCTACAACATCCTCGCTGCAGATATTAGCAACAACAATATTACATATCATGCAGCGTATATTATTAACAGTCTTGGGAGAACTGTTGATATGAAAGCTTTTGACCGCAGACCTGAAAAGCCTGATGTTACTACCGAATAAAGCGGGGTGTGCTGATTCATGGCTATAATAAGTAATTTTCCCACATATCTTGGTGGCTATCCGTTTGATCCAGAAGGATACTTCCCCGCGCTTGTTAAATTGTATAGTTATAGTGATACCAAGATTTCTTTTGATCAAACAGGTGCAACTTTCAGTGCAACAGTATCAGATAATTATGCTGCTTCTATAACATTTACACCGGTTGTAAATTTTAGTGCCAAAGTATCGACAGACGGTCTTTCTGCTGCATCATTTGTGGATTATCAGTTTAGGGCTGGGAATAAGTATGTAATTAGTTTTACAAGGTATTATAATAGTAACACTTCATACAGTTTTTCTGAAAACGATACCACTGTTTATTCATGGAGTAGGGATAATGGTTATTCTCAAAACAGAAAAATGATTAGTGACATTGTTATCAATGATTGAAGACATGGGTATAAATGATGAACACTGCAAAAGCAGTCGGCGAAATGATCGCCTCTGGGACGGAAACACTGTGGCAGGAGAACGAAGGATGAGACGGCTGGCCGCTGTAATAATTGCAGCACTGTTTACTGTTTCTGCGGCCTGTGCTGAAATCACTGTCGGTTCTCTCGGCGCGGACTATGATTCCTTCACGCAGGCGGTATATGAAACAGTTGATTCCGGGGAGGACATCATCGTCTTCCCCGGAGAATACGACATCCTGCAGGAGTACATTGATTATTTCGGCATTGATACGCTGAACGATCAGACTGAGCTGGGCAACGGGTTTCAGTACGGAATCCGGCTGCACGACAGAAGGGTGAAATTTCTGCCTGGGGCCAAAGTGCGCTGCGTATGGTATTTTCCGGCCGACTACACCGCAAGGTTCTGCCCGGTATACGTTGGGAACAATGTGACACTCGAAGGGCTTGATCTGTATGCGGAGGGCATGGAATACGCCATTCATGATGATATCTGGCAATGGGATGAACCGTATGTGAACGAGTATCATCACTGCCGGGTCATCGGGAAAAATCTGTTTGGCGCAAACTGCATCGGCGGTGGTGTGGCACAGAACAGCCGGATCATCATCGACA
>Ga0310697_10004821_pt1 | contig 13231 bp, 19 predicted proteins | sample 172DNAGHGlowgp2_FD_203883 | JGI IMG/M metagenome (GOLD analysis project Ga0310697, IMG submission 203883) | Sheep rumen microbial communities from Palmerston North, Manawatu-Wanganui, New Zealand - 1728 DNA GHGlow gp2 (v2) (version 2) | ecosystem: Host-associated > Mammals > Digestive system >...
GTTTAAATTCAAGAACAGCAGAAAGGAGCAAAACAACATGGGTACAAATGAAATTGTAAGCTTAATAACAAACGTTGGTTTTCCAATTGTTGCATGTGGTTTCTTAGCTTGGTTTGTAGTAAAGCAGATAGGAGCTTTAAAAGCTGAGATAAAAGAACAGCGCAAGGCATATGAGGCAGACCATGACAAGATTATTGAGGCTTTATGTAACAACACAATTGCAATGAACGAATTATCAAACGCAATCAAGGAGAAATAATAACATGAAATTAGTACAAGCTTCTATAGCTGAGAATGGAACTATAAACGGGTTAGCAGGTGACCAAACTACAAAGGAAGTTAATATATCTAACTTCTATGGCAAGTGGGATTTTATAATAAGGTTTAAAAATAAAGAGCTTGCGGACAACCTCGCAACAATAGCAATAGCAATAGCTAACAATAATTACATTGGTTATGGGCAATTCAAAAGAAATACACTTTGGAAATATGCCAAAAAGTATCATTGTATAAGAGATATAAAAGTTAAATGTTGTTGTGATTGCTCAAGCCTTGTAAGCGTAGGTGTTAACCTTGCTTATTATGCTAAATATGAAAAATGGTTACCTAACTATAATATAGATGTTAATGCTTGCACAACTGCAAACATGATAGGCAAGTTAACTAAAACAGATATGTTTGAGGTTATGGCATTTAATAAAAATAATTTGAAAAGGGGTGATATAGTTTTAAGAGTAGGTAAACACACAGCAGTTATTGTAGAAGAATAAAAGAAAGGAAATTAAGAAAATGAAACATGATTATTTTACAGACGTAGAAAAAATTGATAAGTATGAAATGGAACACGGTTTAGGACGTTACGCAGAGCCAGAACCTAAACCAACTAAAAAAGAAAATACAGAGATGGAAGAACCAGCAGGAACAGAAGAACCAGCAGGAACAGAAGAACCAGCAGGAACAGAAGAGCCAGCAGGAACAGAAGAGCCAGCAGGAACAGAAGAGCCAGCAGGAACAGAAGAAAGCGAGGGATAAAAAATGCCAGAGGTTAGACAAATTTATGATTTAGTAAATGATTTGAAAAAAGAGGGAGCTGGCGCGCAGAATATCACAGTTAAGAGTATTGATAATCTTATTAGCTATGGTGAAAGTATTCTTTCAAGTGGAGAAAATCAAGATATTTTCTATAAGAAGCTAACCGATAGATTTGGGCGCGTTTGGTTTAAATACAAAAGATACTTTGCAGACAATAAAGATAGTATCCTTAGAACTCCTATGGAGTATGGTATTATTTTACAAAAAGTGCAGGTAAAAAATGTGGGTAAGATGGTAGAAAACACCTCTTATAAGAATCAAGCTAACCCATTTACACAGGAGAAAGACAATACAGCCATTGAGCAGACACTTTTTAGAGCTTTTTCAACGTTTCAGACAGAAACAAAGGTTATATATAGAAGCCAGCTTAACAGCGCTTTTACAAGTCCTGTAGCTTTTGCATCGTTTGTAGATATGGTCTATAATGATATGTATAACGCTATGGAAAAAGCAGTTGAGGATTTAATTAAACTTATTAAATGCGCTATGATTGGTAATACCCTTAAAAATGGTACACTTGGCAAGCAGGCAAGAAATGTTTTCATGGAGTACCTTACAAAGAATCCATCATCAACCATAACAGAGGATAATTGTTTTACAGATGTAGACTTCTTAAAGTATCTTTCAAGGGAGCTTGCACTTATCACAAAGCGTTTTCCTAAGATGACACAGTGTTTTAACACAGAGGGCGCGGACAGATGGACAGATAGAGACAACATGGAAGTTGAAGTGCTTGCAGATTTAGCAACTGCAACTGCTAGTTATCTTGAGGCTGACACTTACCACAAAGAGCTTATTGAACTTCCAAAATATAGAGAAATATCAAGCGTACAGAGTGACAGCGACTTCTCATTCAATGAAGTTTCTAAGATTGATATATCACTTGGAGAAGAGGGGACAGATAATTACATAGAAATGACCGCAACAGGTATCATAGCATATGTTTACGATAGAGATGCATGCGCGGTTATGCTTGAACGTCCTAGAGTGTGCTCTATGTTTAACGGGCTTTATGAAATGGACAACGTAAACTATAAAATGGATTGGGCAGGCTGTGTAGATAAGTCTGAAAACTGCGTTGTATTTTTCATTAAAGATACAAGAACAGAGGGAACAGAAGAAACAGATGGAGAATAAGAAAGGAGTTTGCAGGGGCTAACAACTGCCCCTGCATAATTTTTAAATATGTGGTTAGATGATTACTACTTAATTAAATCTTATAAAGGCGGTAAGCCACAATTTAAAAACGGTTTTATCTATTGGAGAAATAAGCTCTTTAACATGGTTTGTAAGCTCTATACATGGGATAATTTACCTTTCCCACAAAAAGAAATTGAAACACGTTTAATATTGTGGGGCAGGTGTGGAGTACAGAAAAGCACTAAGAAAGATATACTACTTGCTACAAATGCTAATTTGTGGGGTGTTACACAGTATTATGATGAATTCTCTAATTACTCATGGGTTACACCGCTTGAAAATGGACAATGTGAAATAGGCAAAGATGGTGTTTGCATCAATAATGATACATTAAGGAATCCTATTATTCCTATTATTGATAGGTATGCAATGTTATTAACTCATGTAGAAATCACATTTGTTAATTGCGCGGTGAATGGTAGAAGCGTTAAAACTGCTATAGCAGGCAATAACAAAATGAAAGAGGATATAAGAGAATATCAGAACAGATTATATGACGGCGCACCCGATGTAATAGTTGATAAAGCCTTTTTAAATTATGAAGAAAAATTATCAAACACTACACCGTTAGAACACTTAAAAACATTGTATGATGTAAGGCAGGCTTTGTTATATAGCTTTTATGAGGATTTAGGAATAAAGAAAAATCAGCAAAAAAGGGAACGTCTTATAAGTGATGAAGTAAGCGCAGATAATAGCTTACTAAAACTTAATATCCTTGATATGACAGACGAAAGAGAAAAAGCTTGTAAGGAAATTAACAGAATATTTGGAACTAATATTAGTGTTAAATGTAATGTTGATTATGATGACAACGGGGTTGTAGATAGTAAAGAAAGTGAGGTTAAAGAAGATGAAACTAAAACAGTTGATGACGTTCAATAATTTAAGTGGACTTCTTAACATTACTTCCACAATAGCTAAAGAGCTTAACGGGGCTTCTTTTAGTATAGGTCATTGGTATGATGGTACAAAAGAAGAGGGAGAAGAAAGCTTCTTAAATTTTAACGGTATGACAGCGCAGGAGCGAGCTTTAGCAGATAGAAATTATAAAATAAAGCTTGGAGATGCTGAGGTATGGAGATACTTTGATACAACGGGCAAAACAGAAGCAGAAGTTAAAGAACTCTATAATGATTTAGCTTGTATCTTTAAGACAAGAGAAGCGCAGTTAAATAGACAGTTTTATAGCCTGCTTATAAAATACAATCCACTTGATAACTATGATAGAAAAGAAGAGCAAACACACGAGGAATCTAATACAATAGGCGCAAGAGATACAACTTTTACGCAGGGAGCAAGAAGCACAACAACAAGCAAGGGTGAAAGAACAGACAGCACTACAGAAGCAGGCAAGGTTAGCCCATTTAATGCAACCGCTTACAGTAAGAGTAAAGAGCAGGTTATAACAGATTTTACAAGCGGTGCAGAAAGTGACACACAAAGCACACAAACCGCTACAGATAGAACACAGAGTCAGCAGGCTAAAGATGCTAATGAGGGCGGATATAGTTTAAGGGCACACGGTAACATAGGTGTTACCACAAGTGACCAGCTTATCACGTCATTTAGAGAAACGGCTATGTTTTCTTTTTATGATGAATTATTAAAGGTTGTGCAAGAAGATGTTTTAAAAATGGTTTTAGATTAAGAGAGGAGAAAAGAACATGAAGAAAACTTTAAATCCATTTGAAAATGCAAAGAGAATAGCAAACGGGGCAGGCGGTGTTTCACCTGCAATTATTGAAGAAATACAAGGTGAGATAACTATCTTAGGAAGTCAGAACACACAGCAGGCGCAGGATATAACAGATATTAAAGCGCAGTTAACAGAGCTTGCTGGAGCTTATAGCACTACAGAGCACAAGACGGGTAGAAAGTGGATTGATGGTAAGGATATTTACGAAAGAATAATTGACTATACAGGCTCTTTGAGCTCTACGGCAACAATATTATCTAGTGGCATTGAATATATATCAAACATTGTAGATGCTAGATGTATTGCCGATAATGGAGTAGAGGGTGTTAGTCCTATTACAGTATGGCTTGATGGTACAGATTTAAAAGGGCGAGCATTAGGTAATTTTAGTTCACAATTATTACATATAGTTATTCAGTACACAAAGACAGGAGCTTAACAAATGCAGATAAAGTTATATACTACAAAAAGTGAAAGAAACAGACTTACAAAAGTTCTTAATAACGAGGTTACCTTAACGGGTAACCTTGAAAGAGCTTGTGATATTGTAAATCCTGTAATAGTGCTTGAATATGATGCAACATTAGCAACAAAAAATTATGTTTATATTGCAGAATTTGAGCGCTATTATTTTATCTCTAACATTGTTTTTGATGATGAAACAATGATAATTTATCTCCACTGTGATGTATTAATGAGCTTTAGAGCAGATATACTAGCAAGCATAGCAAGGGTTATAAGAAGCGCAAGCAATTATGATGTAATGATAGTTGATAATATGATAATAAATAAGGCAAACACAAGAACTTATCAGCGTAAAATAGGCAATGGTTTTACAAGAGCTAATAAATATCTTGTTTTGATAGGTGGTTAAAATGGCAACAAAGAAATTATATTTGCACCCTAACAATTTAGAAGAAATAAAAACTTTATGTCCTCTTATGTTTTCACAAGAGGCATCTTCAAACATTCCAACAAAAACAGGTGTTATAGTTGGTGGTGTATATAAGAGATCTGAAGATTCTTTTGACGCTCAGTATACAACCTTTGGCTATGGTGCTTCATCTGCTGATTTACTTGAAAAATTAGATGAAAATATACCTCGAATATGTGTCTATCTTACTAATGTTGATACAGAAGTTGTAGACGGTGTTACAATGCCTTATATAACATATAATGACGAAACTATGATAGCTGGCGGACGCTATGGCATTTCATATGCTAACAATAATGATTACAACAATTCAAATTTAAAAGGTATTAAGCTTAATGATAGATATTGTACTTTTAATTTCTCAACTTATGATACTTCATATGAAGAAGCTTTATGGAACTATGACAGGCAGACAACAAGAGGTTTCAGCTCACAAAGTGAAATATCATCTTTGGCTTACTCAATAAATAAAGTACCTCTTGATTCACTTGCGTTAGACGGATTTATACCTATCTTTGTAGATGAAGAAAGCGCAAGAGACTATATCGCTACGGGTAACGTACAAGCTGGTAAATGTTTCAATCTTGATAATATGATGTTATCAGAGCCTACACAGCACATGATAAGTACAAGAACATATGAATACGACCAAGACAAAAACAACACTGCTAGAGATGATGATACACATGTTATATATCTAAGAACATTTAGCGGTCAGAGTGTTAGTGGCTATGTAGCAGATGATAAGAGCAAATATAACATACGCTTAAAGGTTGCGCAGAATTCAAGCAATATTGATACAGTGCAAGTTAGAGTTGGCTCTGGAAGTTTTGAAACTATGACTATCGAAGCTTTTAATAACTCTGTATATGCTAAAGGTTTTAACACATGGAAAGATTTTAAGCCTTACGGGTTAAGCGGTTATGTTAAAGGTAACTTATGGCGCTGTACATTTAAAGTATATGCAAATGAAGAAGATGCAAATCTTGCAAACAATCCACAAACAAAGGACTTGGTTGTGCCTCTTAATTTTGATGAAGAGGGCAACCCCGTCAATATGTCTGATACAGGAGAACCTGCAAATAGTGAAAATGATTTAGATGACACATACAAAGATGGTGCAAGCGGTTTAATAACATTGTATCAATTATCTAAGGCTAACTTGGTTACACTTGGGCAGGCTATATTTGATACAAGTGAAAGTATAGGTGATATGATAAAAGATGCACTTTCTTGTTATGGTGACAGCCCTATAAATGCAATAGTAAGCGTATATCATACACCGATAGATATTAGTGCAATGTGCCAGCTTTCAAATGACAGCTTAATAAAGTTGGGCTTATACAATCTTACTTGTGAGGGCGCACAAACTGTTCTAAGATATGGTAAAATAATGACTTTGGGCAGTATAGTTGTTAACCCATTTTACAACGATTTTAGAGACTATACAAATTTTAGGTTTGAGCTTCACTTACCTTTTAGTGCACCTATTGCGCTTGATGCAAAAGAAATAATGAATAAAACACTAGCAATCAAATGTACTTGTGACGCTTACGCTATGCAGTTACGTTATTATGTTTGTATTGATGGTATAGTTGATAGGGCTATAGATTGCTCTTTTGGTCATCAGATAGCTATCATGGGAAATGATTTTGCAGGCAAAGCAAAAGAAGTAAGGCAGGAGCTTATAAGTGTAGCTGGTACAGCTATAGGACTTGCAACGGGTACTGTATCAACACAGAGTATAGATAATTCTAATCAGTGGAAAGCAGGCGCACAAGAACTAACACAACAAACAGATGTGAATGTTGGGGCAGTGGCAGGAAGTGCAATAGGGCAAATGGCAAGTCTTAATAATACACTTACTGAACCTAAAAAAACTATGGTGGGCACTTTTGCGAGTGGTTGTGCAGAAAGTGATGTTTTATATCCTTATCTTTCAATTACTGAAACTGCAAGCATAAAGCCAGACAACCTAGAAAACACTTTTGGTAGACCTACAAATTATATTGGTAAGCTTGGTAATCTTAGTGGATTCACATGTTGCGAGTTGGTGAAGCTTCAAAGCGATTGCCTAGATAGTGAAAGAACAGAGCTAGAACAGCTTTTGAGAGGTGGTGTTATTATATAATGGCAGAAGAAAAACTAAAAAAACGTGATTTTTACAAGCTGGATAGAATGTTAGCCACTGAAAGCACATATTGTATTTTGCTTGGTGAAAGGTCAAACGGGAAGTCTTTTTCAGTCAAAAAACATGCAGTGGATGAAGCGTTAGACGCAGAAGCGTTAACATGTGTACTTCTTAGGCGCTTAGATGAAGATATAAAAGCAAGTGTTATAGAAGATTATTTTAACGATGAAGCTCTTATCAAGCATATTATAAAGCGTACAAATGGGCGCTATAACTGCATCGTGTATTATAGAAGCAAATTTTACTTTGCTTTCTATGATAAAGAAACAGAGAAAACAGAAAAGGGCTTTGCTTTCTGTAAAGCTTTTGCCCTTTCTAATGCTGAAAGATACAAATCTAGTACCGTTTTACCAAATGTAAAAACAATGATATATGAAGAATTTTGTACTACACGTAGATATTTAAGAGATGAAACTAAACTATTATTTAACATTGTATCTTCTATCTTTAGATTGAATACGGGCAGGGTGTTTCTTATAGCAAACAAGATAACTAGAGTTAGCCCATATTTTACAGACTTCGGTTTACGCGGTGTACCTAAAATGAAAGATGGACAACTAGATACTTATGTTTATAAGACAGAAGCAGGGCAAGATGTAAAGATAAGTGTTGAGATGTGCGCAAGTCCTCAACATGAAAAATCTGCTATGTTTTGGGGTAAGAATGACAAAGTTATCAATGGCAGTGAATGGGAGACTAACGAGCATCCATTATTGAAAGGTACTCTAAACGATTACGATATTTTATATGAGTTATCACTAGAGCACATGGGAAACTGCTTTAATATCTTGTTACTATCTCACAACACAGAGGATTTTGAGTGTGTCTATGTTTACCCAGCATCACTTAAAAAACATGAAAGATTGCTAACAGAGGCTTATTCTACAGATAGAATGATAACACCAACATTACTTTCTAGAGTAAAGGCAGAATGTTATATAGTGGAACTGTTAAATCAAAATAAGTTGGTTTATCCATCAAACCTTATTGGTGATGATTTTATAAGCACTATACAAAACATGAAGCAATCACCTTTTAGTTTGGCATAATAAAAAGACTAGGCTTTGCCTAGTCTTTTGTTAATGCTATATAAGCTAATTCACCAATTATTATGCATAATAAAATATATATTCTCATACTTAACCTCTTTTATATTTCACCATGTGCAACCATGAAGTCTATTATTTCTCTAAATTCGTTTGTTATTCCTAGTTTGTATCCTATATTTCTAATATTAATACTAAAAGGTTGGTTAACTGTATATCCATCTTTTAAAGTAACTATAGGGTTGTTACCGTCAAGATAAGTGCTTAGCCCCTTTCTGCATATATCTCTATCGAATATAAAGCCCTCTGTAAAATCCTCTAAGCTGTTCAAACACTTAGAAGCTCTTTTAGGTACTCCACTAACTGTGATGTGGATGCCCTCATCATCTTCATAAGCGTATTTTTTTGCCCCTAAAGTTTTGAAGCCTTTCGTATATATCCCCTCGAATTCCCATAAGCCTAAAACTGACTTCTTACCGTTTGGCTTCTTTGGCTGGAATACTTCATAATCTAACCCGTAGTAATCACATGACCTTTTATTTGCTTCTAATATCTCTTCATTAAGTTTTTCAAATGTTTTCTTGTGCTTCTTGTAATTCTTAAATTTAACACTATCTGTATCAAAGTACACCACATCGTTATTATATCTAAATTCATGCTCTGCATCTGCCACACTTAATATTGCTTTCCATAGTTCAAAACGGGCAATAGCAGTAATAAAAATGCCTATATCATAAGAGAAATAATTATTCCAAAACTTTTTCTTTTTCTCTGCCAGCGCTTGTGTAATGTCTTGACTAAGTTGCCCCTCTGCTTGCCAATCCCCATTAAATTTTATTATAGGCTGTATAATATCTTGTACCATCATACCAAAAGAGCCAGCATTTAAGCGGTTTTTACTCTTCATGTATAAATCTTCTTTACCTGCTATGCCTTTTAAAGTGGTTTTCTTGTTGAAGTAATCAAGCATTAGCATCAATCCATCTTTATCTATGTATGCATTAATACTGCGTCTTAAAGTTAGTATAGTAAATTCTGCGTCGTAGATACGTTGCATTGTTAAATAATCGTAGTGGGTGCAATAGATAACAACTGCATCTGCTTTCAATAAGCGCCCATTGTCATATATTCCATTCGTTACACTTACACAACGGGAAGAAGATATATAAGAAAGGGTGCACCCTTTTTTCATGCGTAAATTTTTTATTTGTAAAAGCATGATATATGAATACTTTTCAAAATTCATTGGCTGGTTTTCATCAACCTTAACAAATGCACTTCTAGGGTACTTATAGGAAAATAAAACCCCTAGATAGCTACTGCATCTATCAAAGCTCGCAACATCTTTACAAATCTTTCCTACATTAACAATGCATGCATGAGTATCGCCCCCGTTAAATGTTTCTTTTTTAATTAAATATTCCTCTTTAGTTCTTGGAATTGTGCGCGTTATCATGCGCTTATAATCATTATTCTTTTTATATATGTTCTTAAATTCTCTTCTAACTTGCCCCGTATTTGTAAGCGGTATTTTATCTATTGTGCCATATTCTGCAAGAAGCTTCTTTACACCCTTTATCATAACTTCTATATCTCTTTGAAAATATTCTCTTTCAATCTTGTTAAGTTTTGTTAATGGGCTTCTAAGCTTGTTATAATTGAATTCTTCACCGCTTTTCTTTTCTAGTCCTAACTCTTTACCCCATGAAGCTAAAGACAAGTTTGTCATTATATAACTGCATCTAAATTCTACAGTATCATGTATAACGCACTTCATAGGCTTTCTTATCTCTCTAGCAAATACTTCATTGAATTCGTTGTTGTATAAGTTTCTTAATAATACTTGGAATTCATAAGATAAATTGTGTATAAATATTTTTATCTTGTCTTTTTCTTTATCTTTTACAAATCTGTTTTCTAGTTCTTCTATAAATGTTTTAAAATCTTCTATCTCTCTGCCATAATATATCACATCATCTACAGAACACCCCCACAAGTAACAACATGCCCCTTTTTCCATGTCGTTGTATTCTTCATCACTAATACTGCTATCATAGGTTATAACCTCACCGTCTTTTGTTATCCAATAAGAAGTAACCTCTGTATCACAACAACAAATTGTATTAGGGGTTATAATAGTATCAGTTTTAAAGAAATCAGTATAGGGGCGCATTAAATATCAAATGTCCTTTCTTTAGTTCCACACCTTTTTGTTTTTGGAAGTGCTTTATAATGTCTTGTGTGCTTCTGTTCTCTTTTAACATTGTTTCTAGCTGTTTTTTTAATATTGAGTTACTTTTTATTGACATATACACAGCGTTGATTTTTTCTATATCTGCTACACTTCTGCTACTATCTATCAAATCAAAGAAAACATCTTTAAATTGCTTATCACTTCCCATGCCCGTAAATACCTGCATGAGCTTCTCCATTTCTCTTACAGTGTCATCATATCCTAAATAATCTTGTGCTTCTTCGGGTGTATATGTGGCTTTTCTGTTTAAATATTCTTCTAAGATTTTTTTATAATCGTTACTACTAATTTTATAGTTGTTTTCTGCATCATCTGCAAGAGCTTCTACTAAATCAGAGCCTAACTTGACCTTGTTGTCATTTGCCATAACGAATATTTCTCTTACGCTTTGTGCTTCTGCTTTTGTAGCGCCTGCATGATTTTTTAAATATTTTTCATCTGCTTTCTCAGTGATTTTTTTAATTTTATTAACAGAGCTATATGGACTTTCTTTAAATTCCTTTACCAGCTTGTTAAACTCTTCATATTTTTCTTTTCTTAGATTTTTTCTTAGCTCACCTTTTTTAGTTAAATATGGGGCAATCTCTGCCCCATAATCTAACATTGTTTTACTTTCTAGTATCTTACCTTTTGCAAACTGCTTTTTGTAGCTTTCTAGGCTTCTTAACGTGCCTTTATAGCCTGTTATTGTTATTCCTTTAATCTTCATATTGCACACCTTATCAATACATATAACTTGCCATCTTCTACAATTAAATCAAAACCTTTTTTGCTAAGCTGGTTAGCAAATTCTATAGAACGCTCTTTTGATATTGGTATCTTATAACCTTTTTTCATTGTCTGTACCGCCTTTCCTATTGAGTATCTTGCTTATTTTACTCAATGTTTCAAGGTTTTTAGCGTCTGCTTCATCTGCTACTTTCCTTGCTTCTTCCCATTCTTCACTTTCACTAAGAGTAATCATTGTAATTGTTGCAGGTAATATGTTTTTATTTTCATTTTCATCTACAACCCTTTTTATAGCATCAAGCTTCTTTTTACTTTCTATTAAATCATCAAATTGTTTAACGCTAATAGTAACTGTACCTAAACCCATTTTCTATCTCCTCTCATAATAACCATAGTATCTTATTAATGTTTTCTTGTTGTTTTCTATGTCATGCATAAGCCTTTTATAACAAGCTGGATAAAACTTTTTTAAAAGCTCAATCTCTATATTGTTGTTTGAGAATTCCTTTATAACTTCCACTGCTCTTTTATTTTCTTCTGTAGGATATTCGTTATAAAGTCTTATCTCTTCATCTATTATGCTATGTTTTCTGCCTTTTCGTTGTGGTATCTTTCTTAAATTTATTGCCATTCTTTAAATGTGCAGGGGCAGTTGTTAGCCCCTGCAACTCCTTTCTTAAAGCTTTTCTGCATCAAGATAAGAAAAATAGATTGTATCAGTATTAAAGCGCTTCACATGTCTTTCTGTGAAGTTTCCAAGCACTAAGCGCCCAGCCTTAATAAGTTCAATTCCGTTTTCGTTATCAAGCATATGGAACTGCTCCACAGCGTGAGATGGTAAGTTAATCATTGCATCATCAGCAATGATTGATACACTTTCCCCTAAGTCTGTATCATTGATGTAAAATCCATGTACAGTAATAGGCTTATTCTTATGTGTCTTGATGTAATCTTTAAGCTTGATATACTCAAAGCCATCTGTGTTAAAATCCCACTTTGATGTGTGGTTAAGTTCTGCAAATACTCCCTGCATGTCTGCTGTTACAAGTTCTGCTGTTACATTGTTTGAAGTTGTCTTTTTTGTTGCCATAGTTTTTAGTTCCTTTCTGATTTAAAAATATTTTATAACTATAGCTGGTATTTAATATAGCGCGCCAGCTCCGCGCTTTAAGGCTTAGAGCGCTCTTCTTTGCCTATGTTTGCCCACAAGCATTAGTCTTGTAGGCAAGGTAGGAAAAGAAGTTAATACTTAGCTATAATACTATCTGTAGATAGATAAAGTACTTCTTTAGAATTTTTAAAAGCATCTATAATCATATCTAATGTTTCTATCTCATAGTTGCCACTAACGTTATTTCTATGATATATTGAGTCTTTAACGTCTACTTTAATTCTTTGTAAACTTTCTTCGAATCTATCGGTATAATAATGCTTACAAAATTCTTTAGGTATCTTAATAATTAAAGTTATATCTTCCATTTTGTATCCTTTCTATAGCTTAACCACTGAGCCATCTTCAAATATTCCAAATTTAAACCCGTTGACTAATGTTAAATAACCCTTAAACATATCATCTTTTGCATTGAATTGTATATCTAGTCTTGATATGTCACAGTGTCCTGCCTTTGCTAATGCGTTTGCTAATATTGTTATTGTTTCCATGTTATATCTTTCTCCTTTCTTACTGTATTCTTACAAGTATTGTTGTCTCTGTTACTCTAACTGCTTTAAAAGCTCCATTCTGTAAACCGTAAAAAATGTGTTCTGCTCTGTTTTCATCTAGTCTACAACTATTTCTTAAAAAATCTAAAACCTTTTCGCTGTTTGTAAATTCTTCAACTTTTACATTATTTGTTACTTGCATCACTCTCATATTTTTTCTTCCTTTCCTGCTCTCTTGAGCTGTCTTTATATTACTATATACAACCCCTAATTACTATGTGCAATTTGCACAAAGATTATAAAATATTATTTCATATTTTCCCCTTGACAATCACCCCCCAATATGATATAATCCCCCCTTGCTGTTAGCATATGCTAACATGTGGGAAGTTAGCCTAGGCTAACTCGAGGTAGGGGTATATTT